>Ga0222424_100049_pt1 | contig 287749 bp, 269 predicted proteins | sample 2B2ome_FD_182468 | JGI IMG/M metagenome (GOLD analysis project Ga0222424, IMG submission 182468) | Enriched microbial communities from leaf-cutter ant dump, University of Wisconsin, Madison, United States - 2B200A (version 2) | ecosystem: Environmental > Terrestrial > Nest > Insects nest > Nest...
GCCAGGTCGCCAACCGGGTCATCTTCATGGACCAGGGCCAGATCGTCGAGCAGAATTCGCCGGCCGAGTTCTTCGACAACCCACAGCATGAGCGCACCAAGCTCTTCCTCAGCCAGATCCTGCACTAACGCGGGCGTCGAGAGGCGAAAGACACCATGGCAGATACCCGGCTTACCACAGGCGAATACCTCGTCCGTCTTCTGGAATCCTACGGCGTGGAGCTGATCTTCGGCATTCCCGGCGTCCATACTGTCGAGCTTTATCGCGGCCTGCCGGCCACGAGAATCCGCCACGTCACGCCGCGCCACGAACAGGGCGCCGGCTTCATGGCCGACGGCTATGCGCGGGTGACCGGCAAGCCCGGTGTCTGCTTCATCGTCACCGGGCCGGGCATGACCAATATCGCGACCGCCATGGGGCAGGCCTATGCCGATTCCGTGCCGATGCTGGTCATTTCGGCGGTGAATGCCCGCGACCAGCTTGCCATGGGGCAGGGGCGGCTGCACGAGCTGCCGTCTCAGCGCAACCTCGTGGCGGGCGTTTCGGCCTTCAGCCATACGCTGCTCGATCCCGCGCAGCTTCCCGAGGTGATGGCCCGGGCCTTCACCGTCTTCAAGTCCGCGCGCCCGCGCCCGGTCCATATCGAAATCCCGCTCGACGTCATCGTCGCTGAGGCGGATCATCTCTCGGCCGAAGCCTGGCCGCTGCCCGGCCGCGTGGCTGCCGATCCGGCCGCAATCGACAAGGCCGCCGCCACTCTCAAGGCGGCCAGGCGCCCCCTGATCGTCGCCGGCGGCGGTGCCGCCGATGCCGGGGCGGAGATTGCCGCCATCGCCGAAAAGCTGGACGCGCCCGTCTTCATGACCATCAACGGCCGCGGTATATTGAAGCCCGGCCATCCTCTTGTCATGACCGGCAATCTCGCCATGCAGCCGTTGCAGGATGAACTTTCGGCAAGCGACGCCATTCTGGCCATCGGCACCGAGTTCGGCGAGACGGAAATGTATCCCGAGCCGAAGCCGCTCGTTTTCGGCAGCTCGCTGATCCGCATCGATATCGACCCTCTACAGCTCGTCACCGGCCTTCGCTGCGACCTGCCGATCGGTGGCGATGCGAAACTCGCCGCCGCGAGCCTCAACGCCGCCCTCGGCGAGGTGCGCGCCACCGGTGGGGGCGCCGCCCGCGCCAGGGCCGTTCGGGAGAAGGTGGCGGCAAGCCTCTGGCCCGCGTGCCGCATGCATGGCCGGCTGATGGAGATCGTCACGCGGGCCCTGCCGGACGCCATCGTCGCCGGTGACCAGACGGAGCCGGTCTACGCCGTCAATCAGTTCTACGAGGCGCCGCAGGTGCGCTCCTTCTTCAATTCCTCGACGGGCTACGGCACGCTCGGCTATGGCCTGCCGGCCGCCTTCGGCGCCAAGCTCGGGGCGCCCGATCGTCCCTCCGTCTGTCTGATCGGCGACGGCGGGCTGCAATTCTCGGTGCAGGAGCTTGCAAGTGCCGTGGAGGCCGGTATCGCGACGGCCGTCGTGATCTGGAACAACGCCAGCTACGGCGAGATCAAGGACTTCATGGCCGAGCGTGGTATCCCGCAGATCGGCGTCGACATCTTCACGCCCGACTTCGTGGGCCTCGCCAAGTCGCTCGGCTGCGAAGCGACGCGTCCGGTCTCGCTCGGCGAACTGGAAAGCGAGCTGAAGGCATCCGCTACCCGCAAAGTGCCGACCGTCATCGAAATCCGGGCGGGATCGGCGCTTGCCGCGGCTCTGAGCGGCTGAGGCAGTCTGAAATATGTTCGGGCGCAGGCCTCCACCCCATCGGCGCATGGGCAGAAGCCGCGAAAGCCACGCGTTGCCGGCCTGAAGGCTCCAGCCCTATACGAGCGGCCCCGGAGGCCGGGTCCGCTTCGGTCAGATCTCCAGATAGGACGAGATGATTGCCGCGATGTCGGATTGCGGATCGTTCGCCTGCACGGTGTCCGCCGTCGGACCGGTGCTTTCCGGGGATGGTCCGCCCGTGTCCGACGGGCCGCCGGCCACCGTCGTCGCGGCGGGGCCGCGCGGCAGGGCGGCGACCTGCGCCGGGGTCATGGCGGCAAGCTGGGCGGGCGTGAAGGCGTTGGCCTGTTCGCTGCTGAGGCCGGCGAGCGCGGCCGTGCTGAGACCGAGCACCGCGTTCGTGCTAAGGGCGACGATATGGTCCGGCGAGAAGGTGGCGAGGTCGTCCGCGCCGAGCCCGGCGGTCTGCGTCGCCGTCATCGCGCCCGCCTGTTCGACCGTCAGCGCCGCCACCTGGGCCGTGCTCATCGCGTTCACCTGGCCATAGGTCAGCGCGGCGATCTGGCCGGCGCCGAGGGCCGCGATGCTTTCCGTCGACAGCCCGCCGATCACCGCCGGGGAAAGGCCCTTGATGGCCGAGGGGCTCATCGCCGCCAGTTCCTCGGTCGAGATGGTCTGCATATGCGCCGGCGTCAGGCCGGCGGTGCCGGGCGAGCTGAGGGCGGCGATCTGCGCCATCGAGAAGGCTTCGAGCTGGTCGGGCGAGAGCGCGGCGACCTGGGCGCTGCTGAGGCCGGAGATTGCGCCGGTGCCGAGCGCGGCGATCTCGGCCTGCGAAAGCGTCGCCAGGTAGCCCGGCGGCAGGCCTTTGATGGCGCTGGAGCCGATGGCGGCGAGCTTGCTCGTCGAGAAGGTGTCGAGCGCCTCGCTCGAAAGCCCGCCGAGCGCGGCGGCCGTCAGGGCGGCGATCTGGCTGGCCGAGAGGGATTCGGCCTGTTCGAAGGTGAGGCTTGCGGCCTGCATGCCGGTAAGGCCCGCAATGCCGCTCGGGCTGAGCGCGGCGATCTGGCCGGGCGTCAGCGCCGCGATGTCCGCGACGGCGAGGGCGCCGACCTGCTTGGAGGTGAGCGCGTTGATCTGCGCGGTGGAGAGCGCGGCGATCTGGTTCGGGCTGAGGGCGCCTATCTGGCCCGTCGTCATGCCGCCGATGCCGGCGGGGCTCAGCGCCTCGATCTGCTCCGGGGAGAAGCCGGCGAGGATGGAGGCGGAAAGGCCGGCCATGGCCGCCGAGCTGATCGACCCGATTTCCGCGGTGGTGAAGAGCGCGATGTCGGCGGCGTCGAAGGCGGCGATCTGGCGCGAGGAGAAGGCGGCGATCTGCGTCGCCGTCAGCGCCTCGACCTGAGCGGCGCTGAGCGCGGCGATCTGCTCGCTCGTCAGCCCGGAAATGCCGGCCGTGCCGAGGGCGGCGATCTGCGCCGTCGTCAGCGAGGCGATCATGCCGGTCGAAAGGCCGAGGATCGCCCGCGAGCCGATCGCCGCCATGTCCGCGGCCGAGAACTGCGCGAGGTCGTCGGCGCTGAAGGCCGCGATCTGCTGCGAGCTGAGGGCGCCGACCTGCGTCGCCGTCAGCGCTTCGGCCTGTGCCGTGCTGAGGGCTGCGATCTGCGCCGTCGAGAGGGCCGCGATGCCGGCCGTGCTGAGGGCGGCGATCTGCTCGGGCGAGAGTGTGGCGATATTGGCCGTGGTCAGGGCGGCCACCTGCGTCGAGCCCATCGCCGCCATCTGCAGGCTCGTCAGCGCCTCGAACTGGCTCGCGCCGAGCGCGCCGATCTGCACGCCGGTAAGGCCCGCCGCATTCAGCGCGGCGACCTGGGCGGGGGTGAGCGCGGCGATCGCAGCAGTCGGCAGGCCCGCCACGGCGCGCGAGGTTATCGCGGCGATTTCGGCGGGCGTGAAGGTCTCGAGGTTGGTGGGGCTGAAGGCGCCGATCTGCGCCGAACTCAGCGCGGCGATCTGCGTTGCCGTCAGTGCCTCGGCCTGCAGCGGCGAGAGAGTGACGATCTGCGCCGAGGTCAGGCCGGCGATGCCGTCGGCGCTGAGTGCCGCGATCTGGACCGGCGTCAGCGCCGCGATACCGTCCGCGCGAAGCGCCGCGACCTGGCGAGAGCCGAGCGCGCCAAGCTGCGCCGTCGTCATGGCCTCGATCTGCGTGTTGGAAAGCGCGGCGGCCTGGTCGCTCGTGAGGCCGGAGAGGCCGGCGGCGCTCAGCGCGGCGATCTGGCCGGTGGACAGCGAGGCGAGCATGGCGGTGGAAAGGCCCCCGACCGCGCCCGACGCGATGGCCGCGATATCGGCGGAGGAGAAGGTGTCGAGCTTGGCCATGTCCAGCGCGGCGATCTGGCGCGAGGAGAAGGCGGCGATCTGCGTCGGGGTCAGCGCCTCGGCCTGTGCGGTGGAGAAGGCGGCGATCTGCTCGGGCGTCAGGCCGGCGATGGCTGCCGCGCTGAGAGCGGCGATCTGCGCGGTCGAGAGCGTCGCGATATAGGCGGGGCCGAGATTGGCGATCTGCCGCGCATTGAGCGCGCGGACCTGATCGGCCGAAAGCGCATCGAGCTGGTCGCTGGAAAGGGCGGCGATCTGCTTCGTCCCGAGCCCGCCGATGGCGGCGGTGCTGAGCGCCGCTACCTGCCCCGTCGAGAGGGCCGCGATGACCTCCGTCGAAAGGCCGCCGATGGCGGCCGAGCCGATGGCGGCGATTTCGCGGGTGGTGAAGGTCGCGATGCCGTCGGGCGTGAAGGCGGCGAGCTGCGCGGAACTCAGCGCGCCGATCTGGCTCGTCGTCAGGGCCTCGGTCTGGGCGAGGCTGAGGGCAGCGATCTGCTTTGTGGTGAGGCCGGCAATGCCGGTTGAGCTGAGGGCGGCGATCTGCGCCGTCGAAAGGGCCGCGAGCGTCTCGGTGGAAAGGCCCGGCAGGGCACCGGACGAGATGGCGGCCATTTCCTGGGTGGAGAAGGTCGCGATGTCCTCGGGGCTGAGGGCGGCAAGCTGCGTGGAGCTCAGCGCGGCGATCTGCGTGCGCGTTAGCGCCTCGGCCTGCGCGGTGCTGAGGGCGGCGAGCTGCTGCGTGGTCATCGCGCCCATGGCGGCCGCGCTGAAGGCCGCGATCTGGGCGGTGGAAAGCGAGGCGATCGTCGCCGCCGAGATGCCCTTGATGGCACTGGCGGTGATCATCGAAATGTCCTTCGTGGAGAAGGTGGCGATCTCCGCCGTGCCGAACTGGCCGATCTGGTCGGGGTTCAGCGCGCCGACCTGCGCGCTGGTCAGCGCTTCGGCCTGCCCGGTGCTGAGCACGGCAAGCTGCTGCGTGGTGAAGCCGGCGATGCTGCCGGCATTGAGGGCCGCGATCTGCGCGGTGGTGAGGGCGGCGATCTGCGCCGTGCCGAAGGCGGGGATCTGCGACGAGGTCAGCGCGGCCATCTGCCGGGTGCCGAGCGCGCCGATCTGCGAAAGGCTGAGCGCGGCGATCTGGCTCGAGGTAAGGCCGGAAACGCCGGAGGCGCTGAGGGCTGCAAGCTGCGCGTTCGACAGGGCATTGAGGTCGGCCGGATTGAGCGCGGCGACCTGGCCGGAGGAGAGGGCGGCAACCTGCGCGGTGGTCAGCGCGGCGATCTGGCCGGAGCCGAGCGCGCTGGTCTGGCCGGCGCGCAGCCCGGAAACGGCCGCCGGCGTGAGGCTGGCGAGCTGTTCCGGGGTGAGCGCCTTCACATCCGCGTCCAGCGCGCCGGCCTGCGCGGCGGTCAGCGCCTTGAGATGGGCGGCGGAAAGCTGGCTGACCTGCAACGAGCTCAGCGCTTCGATCTGGTCACCGGTCAGGCCGGCGAAGGCGCTGGTGCTGAGTGCGGCGATCTGCGCCGAGGTCAGGGAGGCGAATGTGTCCGGCGCGATGCCGGAGACCGCGCCGCGGGTGAGTGCGGCGATCTGCGCGGTCGAGAGCGCGCGGATATCCTGCGGCTCGAGCGCGGCGATCTGTGCGGAGGTTAAGCCGCCGATCTGCGTCGTCGAGAAAGCCGCGATCTGCGCGCTCGTCAGGGCCTCCATCTGCGAGGAGGTCAGGCCCGAGAGGGTCGTGCGGCTGAGTGCGGCGATCTGGGCGGTGGTGAGCCCGGCGATGGCCGCCGGGGTGAGGCCCGCGATGGCCTTGTTGGAGATTGCCGCGAGGTCTTCCGCCGAGAAGGTGGCGAGAGCCGCCCCGCTGAGGGCGGAAAGCTGTGTGGCGGTCAGCGATTTGACCTGCTGCGGCGATAGAGCCTCAATCTGCGCCGTGCTCAGCATCTCGATCTGGTCGGCCGAAAGCCCGCCGATCGCGCTCGTGCCGATAGCGGTGATCTGCCCGGTCGCAAGGGCCTTCAGGAAGGCTTCGCCGAGGCTGGCGATCTGCGCCGCCGTCAGGCCGCCGATCTGGCCGGTCGCGAGGGCGGCGATCTGGGCCGTCGAGAGTCCGGCGAGCGCGGCGCTGCCAAGGCCGGCGATGGACTTGACGTTGATCGCCGCCATGTCCTCGGTGGAGAAGGTCGCGATGCCCTCCGCGCCGAGTGCCGTGATCTGCTTGGCGCTCATCCCGCGGATCTGGCCGGGCGTGAGCGCCTCGACCTGACCAGTGCTCAGCGCCCCGATCTGGAGGGTCGAGAGGCCGGCGATGACGCTCGGGCTGAGGGCGGCGACCTGCTCGGGCGACAGGGCGGCGATGGCCGAGGTCGGCAGGCCGGCAATGGCCTTGCTGTTGATCGCCGCGATCTGGGCGGGCGTCATGTCGGCCAGTACGTCGGGGTCGATGGCCGCGATCTGCGCAGCGTTCAGCGCCGCCATCTGCGCCGGGGAAAGCGCGGCGATCTGGTCCGTCTTCAACGCGCCGATCTGCGTCGTGGAAAGACCGCCGAGCGCAAGGGGGCCGAGGGCGCCGATCTGCTCGACGGAAAGGGCGGCGAGGACGGCGCTGCCGATGCCGGAAACCGCCTTGTTGCTGAGGGCGGCCATATCGGCCGTCGAGAAGGTCGAGAGCGCATCGACGCTCAGCACGGCAAGCTGTGCGGCGGTCAGCGCCTTCACCTGCGTCGGCGTGAGGGCTTCGATCTGGCTGTTGTCGAGGGCGGCGATCTGGCTCGTCTTGAGGGCGGCGATCTGGGTCGCGGTCAGCGCCGCGATCTGGCCGGTAGCGAGGGCGGCCAGCGCGTCGGGACCGAGGCCGAGGAGCGCGTTGTTGCTGATCGCGGCGATATCGCTGCTGGAGAAGGTCGCGAGCGTTTCCGGCTTGAAGGCGGCGATCTGGGCCGCGGTCATCACCTTGATCTGGGCGGGCGTGAAGGCCTCGACCTGGCTTGCGTCCAGCGCGGCGATCTGGGCCGGGGTGAGGGCGGCGACCGCCTTCACGCTGAGCGCGGCGATCTGCGCCGGCGTCATGCCCGACATGGCATCCGGGCTGAGACCGGCGACGGCGGCCGGCGAGAGGGCGGCGATATCGGCCGTCGAGAAGGTGGCGAGCCCGAAGCTGTCGAGGGCGGCCGCCTGGGTGGCGGTGAAGCCCTTCACCTGCGTCGGGGTGAAGGCCTCGACCTGCGCCTCGCTCATCGCGCCGATCTGCGTGGCCGTGAGGCCCCGCACCGCCGCGCTGCCGAAGGCGGCGACCTGGCGGGTGGAGAGCGCCCCGATGCTGTCGGTCGTGAAGGCGGAGACCTGCAGGGCGGTGAGCGCCGCGATCTGGGCGGTGGAGAGCGCCTCCACCTGCTCGGGGGAGAGCGCGGCGATGGCCGCGGTGCCGAGCCCGGACATCGATTTCGCCGAAATGGCAGCAAGGCTGTCGGTTGACATGCGCGCGACGTCTTCGGCGCTGAAGGCGGCGATCTGCGCGGCGCCCATGGCGGCGAGCTGCCTGGATGTGAGCGCGGCGGTCTGGTCGGGTGTGAAGGCAGCGACCTGCGCGACCGAAAGGCTTTGGATAGCCTGTGCGCTCAGCGCGGCGACCTGCTCTTCTGAGAGCCCCGCGATGGCGCCGGTGCTCAGCCCCGAAAGCGCCTTGGCGGCAATAGCCGCGATATCCTCGGCCGAGAAGGTGGCAAGGCCGCCCAGCGAGATGGCGCCGAGCTGCTGGGCCGACAGCGCCTTGACCTGCACGGGCGTCAGGGCCTCGATCTGCTCTTCGGAGAGCGCGCCGATCTGTGCGGGGGAGAAGCCGGTGACGGCGCTGCTGCTCAGGGCGGCGATCTGCTCGGCGGAGAAGGCCTTGACGGCCTGTGCGCTCAGCGCCGCGATCTGCGCGGGCTTCAGAAGCGCGACCTGCGCCGTCGACATCGCGGCGATCTGCTCGGGCGTGAGCGCGCCGGTCTGCTCCGTGGTAAGGCCGGCGACGGCAAGCGGCGCGAGCGCGGCGACCTGCTCGTTGGAGAACGCCGCCAGCGCGGCGGGGCTGAGGCCCTGCACCGCCTTGTAGCTGATCGACGCAATGTCCTCGGTCGAGAAGGTCGCAAGTTCTTCCGGGGTGAAGGCGGCAAGCTGCGCGGCGCTCAGCGCCTGAACCTGCGACGGCGTCAGGGCCTCCGCCTGGTCGGCCGAAAGTGCGCCGATCTGCGAGGTGGTCAGGACCGCGACCTGGCCCGCCGTCAGGCTCTCGATGGAGGAATGGGTGAGCGCGCCGATCTGGTCGAGCGAAAGGCCGATGATGGCGCCCTGCGAGATGGCGCTGATCTGGCCGCTGCTGAGAATGCCGATATCGTCGATTTCCAGCGCCGCGATCTGCTTGGAGGAGAAGGCGCCGATCTGGCTCTCGGACAGCGAGGCCACGTCCTCCGTCGACCATTGCTGGATCGTCTCCGTCGAAAGCTGCCTGATCTGGCTGAGGCTAAGCGAGGAAACGATCGACGTCATGGCAAAATCCTGGGCAAAATCCTGGAAGAACGAAACGGAAAAACACACGCAAATGCACGATCCGGCAGCCTGCTCGATACAACCGTGAGCTTGCCTGAACCTGTAGGTGTGTCCTCGCCGGCCGGACGTGCCCGCCCGGCCTTCGCGCCTCGTTTTCCCGGTGGGCTCTCAGGTGGGGAACTGGCGGTAGCATTCCTCCGCGATCTGCTGCAGGACCTCGCGGGAGATGTCGCCCGTCACGGCATAGCCGAGGTCCCCGTCGATCCAGTAGAAGGTCTCGATGCCGCTGGCGGAGGCGAAGCGGAAGCTCGTCGTGCGGTTGTCCCCGTTGCGCCCGACGAGGACGGTCACCCGCCGCCCGGCCTCGTCCTCGTACATGAACATGGCGCCCGGCCTGTCGGCGACGGGAAGGAGGCGGCCGCCGACCAGCCGGAAGCCGATGGTCTGCAGGCTCGGCACCTTGAGGTCCGGTATGGCGAGCCGCTTGCCGAGCCATGCGGCAAGATGCGCCTCCTCGTCGGCGAAGACCTCCACGGGATGGCGCACCTCGCTCGCATAGATGAGATAGGCGTTGCGCGCCTCCTGCGGCAGCGCGTCCATCGCCGCGACCCGCTGCGGGGATGCCTCGAAAAGGGGCGGCACGAAATGGCCGGCAAGCCCGCCGAGCACGAAAAGGCCCGCGGCGGCGGCGGCCATGGCGAAGCGGCGGGAGCCTGCCTCTGTCGCCCGCGACGAGACGAGACGGGCATCGGACGGGCGGGAAACGGCATGGCCGGCAAAGGCGTCGCGCAGGCCGTCGTTCTGCGCCTGCCAGTCTGCGACGAGCCGCGCGGCCTCCGGGTCCTCCGCGAGATGATCCTCGACCTGCCGGCGTTCCGCCTCGTCGAGCAGCCCGTCGACATAGGCGTGCAGGTCCGGTTCGCCGATAAGTTGGCGCTCGCTCATCGTGGGCTCCGCAAATGAATGACGTTTTCCTCGTGCAGCCTTTGCCGCAGCATCTGCCGGGCGCGCGAAAGGCGCGACATGACGGTACCGACAGGGATTTCCAGAATCCCGGCGACCTCCTGGTAGGAATGGCCTTCCACGGTGACGAGCATCAGCACCGCTCGCGCCTCCTTCGGCAGGATTTCCAGCGCCTGTACGAGCCGGTTACGCTCCAGCGGATCGGAAGGCGTGGCGTTTTCCGCCACGGCTTCCGCCTCCTCGATGCCGATGGAGGGCCGCCGTGCGACGGCCCGGCGCGCGTTGAGATGCAGGTTGGTCATGATCCGGTAGGTCCAGGCGCGAATGTTCGCGCCGCGCCATTGCGCCCGATGGACGAGCGCCTTCTCGACGCAGTCCTGCAAGAGGTCCTCGCTCTCCGCGTCGGAGCGCGTCAGGCTGCGCGAGTAGCGCCGCAACTGCGGCAGGAGGGCGAGGATCTGCGCCTCGAAGGCAAGCGGCGAGGAGGCGTCGCCCTCCCTCCCGCCGTTTTCCGGCCTGGCCTGGGGGTCACGGCCTTGCGACATTCCAGAGGCCGTTCATGCCGTCGCCGGTCGCATCGCCTTCCTTGGTGTCCTTGGCCCAGTAATAAAGCGGCATGCCGTTCTTCGCCCATTGCTTGGACCCGTCCTTGCGGGTGACGAGCGAATATGCGCCTTCCGCCTTGGCGTTGGAAGCGGCCTTGGCCGGCGGCCAGTTGGCGGCGCATTTGTCGTAGCAGGCGGACTTGCCGTGCTTGTCCTTCTTGAACGTGTAGAGGGTCATGCCATTTTCTCCGGCAAGAACCTCGCCCTTGTCGGTCTTCACGGTCTTGAACGGCTCTGCTGCAAAGGCGGTGCCGGCAAGGAGGGCGGCAGCCAGCGGGACGAGAACAAAGAGCTTCATGGTCTTCTCCATCGTTATGACGCGCTTCCGGAGCCGTCCATGCCAAGACACCGGACCGCGCTGGTTTATTCCGTCCCGCGATGGAAAAATGTGAGGACCGCCCCTCAGTGCCCGGTGATGCCGTCGGCGATGGCCGCGAGCTTCGACGTATGCTGGAGGCCCGCAAATTCCCGCGCATCCGCCATGCGGTAGAGCCGATACATGGAATGGACGCCGAGCCAGCGGAAGGGCTCGGGCTCCCATGGGCGCACCGTGCGGTTGACCCAGGGAAGGCCGGTCAGCTCCGTCTCGCGCCGGAGCACGAGGTCGGTCAGGGTCCGGCCCGCGAGGTTGGAGGAGGAGACGCCCAGCCCGACATAGCCCCCTGCCCAGCCGATGCCGGTTTCCCGGTCGAAGCCCGCCGTCGTGCACCAGTCGCGCGGCACGCCGAGCACGCCGCACCACGCATGCTCGATCTTCAGCGGTTTCGTCTGCGGTAGGAGGCGGGTGAGGATGGCATGGAGGGCCTTGATGGTCGCCTGCTGCGTCCGGCCGTCGACATCTGTCTTCGATCCGAAGCGGTAGGGAACGCCGCGCCCGCCCATGGTGATGCGGCCCTCGCGGGTGCGCTGGGCATAGCAATAGGCATGGGCCGCGTCGCCGAGCAGTTCATGGCCTTCCCAGCCGATCTCCCGCCACAGTGCCTCGGGCAGCGGCTCGGTGACGATCTGCGCGCTGTTGAGCGGCAGCCATGTCCGTTCATGGCCCGGCAGGCCGGCGGTGAAACCCTCCGTGGCGCGGATGATGATTGGCGCGCGGACGGTGCCGTGCTCCGTCTCAACGCGGCCCTTCGTGAAGCCGGTGACGGCGGTGCCCTCGAAGATGCGGACGCCGAGGCCCTCGACGACCTTCGCGAGGCCGCGCACCAGCTTGGCCGGCTGAACCCGCGCCATGTCGCGGATGACGAAGGCGCCCTCGACGCCCGCGATGCGGATGCGCCGCGCCGCGTCCTCCGCCGAGAGCATCTCCATGCGGTCGGCCGGCATCTCCCAGTCGAGATAGAACTGGTATTCCTCGCGGGCGCGCTCCAGTTGCGGCCTGTTGGTGGCGACGGTGATGTTGTCGACGCGCAGGATATCGGCATCGATGCCCTCGGCCTCGGCGACGCGGATCACCTCGTCCACCGTGCCGGCCATGGCGCGCTGCATATCGACCACCGCGCCGCGCGTCGCGGTCTTGAGATACTTTTCCCGCGACCAGCCGAAGCCGCCGGAAAGCCAGCCGCCGTTCCGCCCGGAGCCGCCGAAACCGGAAAATTCGCGCTCGACGACGACGATGTCGAGCGAGGGATCTGCCTTCTTCAGGTAATAGGCAGTCCACAGGCCCGTATAGCCGGCGCCGATGATGCAGACATCGGCCTGGCGGTCGCCGGGAAGGGCGGGACGCTTTTGCGGCACGCCGCCGATATCGGCGTACCAGAAGGAGATGTTGCCGTTCGTCGTTACGTCCATATGCGCTGCCTTCGCCTCCGCCGTTCCTGCCGAAAAGGCATATTGGCCGGCGGGGGCCTTGGCAATCGCCGGACGAAAAAGGGCGCCCCGCGGGGCGCTCTCTGGATGCGGTGTGGAGATCGTTACTGCTGGTCGAGAACCTTCGTCAGGCTGAGGGCGGCGATGGTGCAGATCGCGCCGGAGATCAGGTAGCCGCCGATGAAGATGATGCCGAAGCTGGAGGCGAGACCCAGCGCCACGAGCGGCGCGAAGGCGGCGCCGATCAGCCAGGCGAGGTCCGAGGTCAGCGCCGCGCCGGTATAGCGATAATACTGCGTGAAGCGCGAGGAGACGGCACCGGAGGACTGGCCGAAGGTAAGGCCGAGGATGAAGAAGCCGATGAGGATATAGGCGTCCTGGCCTTTGCCGCCGGCATCGAGCAGGAACGGCGCGGAGAAGGAGAAGATCGCGATCAGGATCGCGCCTGCCATGAGCTGGTTGCGCCGGCCGATCCGGTCGGCGATGACGCCGGAAAGGATGATGCCGACCGCGCCGAAGGCCGCGCCCGCCACCTGCACCCAGAGGAATTCCGCCGCCGACTGGCCGCCCTTGAGCGTGACCCAGCTCAAGGGGAAGATCGTCACGAGATGGAACATCGCGAAGCTGGCGAGCGGCACGAAGGCGCCGAGCACGACGTCGATGGCGTGCTTGCTCAGCATCTCGAAGATCGGCCGGGCCTGCAGCTCCTGCGCCTCCATGGCCGCGCCGAATTCCTTGCTGGCGACGATGCGCAGGCGCGCGAAGAGCGCCACCACGTTGATGGCGAAGGCGACGAAGAAGGGATAGCGCCAGCCCCAGGCGAGGAAATCCGCCTCCGAGAGATTGCTGACGAAATAGCCGAAGAGGATGCTGGCCAGCGCAAAGCCGATGGGCGCGCCGAGCTGCGGGATCATCGCGTACCAGCCGCGATGGTTGGCCGGGGCGCTGAGGTTGAGCAGCGAGGCGAGGCCGTCCCAGGCGCCGCCGAGCGCAAAGCCCTGCCCAAGCCGGAAGAGCGCGAGCAGCGCCACCGCCCAGTAGCCGAGCGTGTCGTATCCCGGCAGGAAGGCGATGGAGGCCGTCGAGCCGCCGAGGATCACCAGCGCCACCGTGAGCTTCGTGCCGCGCCCGTAGTTGCGGTCGATCCACATGAAGACGAAGGAGCCGACCGGGCGGGCCAGGAAGGCGAGGGGGAACAGCGCGAAGGACATCAGCGTCGCCGCCACCGCATTGGGCGCGAAGGGGAAGATGAGCTTCGGGAAGACGAGGATGGAGCCGAGGCCGTAGACGAAGAAATCGAAGAATTCCGATGTGCGGCCGATTACCACGCCGATGGCGACGCTGCCGGGCGAGAGCGGCTTGTCGTCCTGGTGCATGCGGCGGGCATCCCGCTCCAGGCCGGACGATGTAGGATTGATGGCCGAACTCATGAACGCCTCCGCGCGGATTGGGGTCATGTCACTAGAATGTTGATCAATCGGCGCCCAAGATCAAGGACCGGCGCGCAATGCGTCTGCGGCGCGGAAATTGACAACGGGCATTTCTATTGCGCTAGTACAATCGCGCATCGACAGAAAGCCCCTGATTGACTACCGTGCTGCGACAGAATGCTGCGCTGCGACGATGGACCTCATTTCCAACCGCCACCGCGCCCGACTATTGCCGACTAGACAGAACGCAAGTTGAGGCCGCAATGCCCAAGCAATTCAGTTTAGCCCGACACTCGATCACTCTGGCCCCCATGCTCGCCATCCTTTCGGGATGCAATATGGTCGTGATGTCTCCTTCCGGCGATATCGCCACGCAGCAAAGGGACCTGATCGTCATCTCGACGGTCCTGATGCTGCTGATCATCGTGCCGGTGATCTTCCTGACCCTCTTCTTCGCCTGGCGCTACCGCCAATCCAACACGGCGGCCAAGTACGATCCCGAATGGCACCATTCCACCGGCCTCGAGGTCATCATCTGGTCGGCCCCCCTCGCCATCATCATCGCGCTCGGGGCGATCACCTGGGTCAGCACCCACAAACTCGATCCCTACCGCCCGCTCGACCGGATCGACGCCGCGCGGCCGGTTTCCGAAGAGACCAAGCCGATCACCGTCGAGGTGGTGGCGCTCGACTGGAAGTGGCTGTTCTTCTACCCGGACTACGGCATCGCCACGGTCAACGAGATGGCAGCGCCCGTCGACGTGCCGATCAACTTCAAGCTCACCGCCTCCTCGGTGATGAACTCCTTCTACGTCCCCGCGCTCGCCGGCATGATCTACACGATGCCGGGTATGGAGACGAAGCTGCACGCCGTCATCAACAAGGCCGGCGAATATGACGGCTTCTCGTCCAACTACAGCGGCGACGGCTTCTCCCACATGCGTTTCAAGTTCCACGGGGTGGACCAGGCCGGCTTCGACGCCTGGGTCGCGCAGGTGAAGCAGAACGGCACGGCGCTCAACCGCGACGCCTATCTCAAGCTCGAAAAGCCGAGCTCGAAGGAGCCGGTGCGCTATTACGCCTCCGTCGACGACGGCCTTTATGAGGCCGTCCTCAACATGTGCGTGCGCGAGGGCCAGATGTGCATGAAGGACATGATGCACATCGACATGATGGGCGGCGCGGGCAAGGAAAGCCACGAGAACAAGGCGAAGCTCCAGCACGACAATCGCCATGCCGCGGAGGAGGCGCCGGCGGCAACCTTCCCCGAAACCGGCAACCCCGCACGCAGCGAGGAGCCGGCGGAAGGCGTCGAGGGCGGGCAGGAGGAGCCGGCCGCGATGAACCACGACGCGCACCAGTCGCACTAGATTCCCATCGTCTCCGCCGCCTGCGGCGGGGGCGCATTCGACACGCTATTGGACGATCCCATGCTCGGTGACATCAGCCTCACGCAATTCCTCTTCGGGCGGCTCTCGCTGGAAGCGATCCCCTATCACGAGCCCATTCTCGTCGTGACCTTCGCGGTCGTGGCGCTCGGCGGCATCGCGCTGCTTGCGCTCGTCACGAAGTTCAAGCTCTGGGGCTATCTCTGGAACGAGTGGTTCACCTCGGTCGATCACAAGAAGATCGGCATCATGTACATCATCCTCGCCATCGTCATGCTGCTGCGCGGCTTTGCCGATGCCATCATGATGCGCATCCAGCAGGCGATTGCCTTCAACGGCAGCGAGGGCTACCTCAACCCGCATCACTACGACCAGATCTTCACCGCCCATGGCGTGATCATGATCTTCTTCGTGGCGATGCCCTTCGTCACCGGTTTCATGAACTATGTCGTGCCGCTGCAGATCGGCGCGCGCGACGTCTCCTTCCCGTTCCTCAACAACTTCTCCTTCTGGATGACGACGGCCGGCGCGATCATCATCATGATGTCGCTCTTCGTCGGGGAGTTCGCGCGCACGGGCTGGCTCGCCTATCCGCCGCTGTCGGGCGCGGACTATAGTCCCGGCGTGGGCGTCGACTATTACATATGGGGCCTGCAGGTGGCGGGCGTCGGCACCACGCTGTCCGGCATCAACCTCATCGCGACCATCGTGAAGATGCGCGCACCGGGCATGACCTTCATGAAGATGCCGGTCTTCACCTGGACCTCGCTCTGCACCAACATCCTGATCGTCGCGACCTTCCCGATCCTCACCGCCACGCTCGCGCTCTTGTCGCTCGACCGTTATGTCGGCACGAACTTCTTCACGAACGACCTCGGCGGCAACCCGATGATGTATATCAACCTCATCTGGATCTGGGGCCACCCGGAGGTCTACATCCTCGTGCTGCCGGCCTTCGGCATCTTCTCCGAGGTGGTGGCGACCTTCTGCGGCAAGCGCCTCTTCGGCTATGCCTCGATGGTCTACGCGACCTGCGTGATCATGATCCTCTCCTACATCGTGTGGCTGCACCACTTCTTCACGATGGGCTCGGGCGCCTCGGTCAACGCCTTCTTCGGCATCACGACCATGATCATCTCGATCCCGACGGGGGCGAAGATGTTCAACTGGCTCTTCACCATGTATCGCGGGCGTATCCGCTACGAGGTGCCGATGCTGTGGACGGTCGGCTTCATGGTGACCTTCGTCATCGGCGGCATGACGGGCGTCATGCTCGCAATCCCGCCGGCCGACTTCGTGCTGCACAATTCGCTGTTCCTCATCGCCCATTTCCATAACGTCATCATCGGCGGCGTGCTGTTCGGGCTGATGGCGGGCGTCGTCTACTGGTTCCCCAAGGCCTTCGGCTACAAGCTCGATCCCTTCTGGGGCAAGATGAGCTTCTGGTTCTGGCAGATCGGCTTCTTCTTCGCCTTCATGCCGCTCTACGTGCTCGGCCTGATGGGCGTCACCCGCCGCGTCAGCCAGTTCGAGGACCCCTCGCTGCAGATCTGGTTCGTCATCGCCGCCTTCGGCGCCTTCCTGATCGCGCTCGGCATCGCCTCCTTCATCGTCCAGCTCGTCGTCAGCTACCTGAGGCGCGACCAGCTGCGCTGCGACAGCGGCGATCCGTGGGACGGCCGCACGCTCGAATGGTCGACCTCCTCGCCGCCGCCGGACTACAACTTCGCCTTCACGCCCGTCGTGCACGACCACGACAGCTGGTACGACATGAAGAACCGCGGCTATGTGCGCCCGCTGGAAGGCTTCAGGCCGATCCACATGCCGAAGAACACCGGCACGGGCGTCATCCTCGCCGGCATCTCCGTCGTGCTCGCCTTCGCGCTGATCTGGTACATCTGGTGGCTGGCGGCGCTCTCCCTCATCGCGATTATCGCGGTGTCGATCGCCCATACCTTCAACTACGACCGCGACTTCTTCATCCCCGCCGAGACGGTAACGGCGACCGAGGATGCGCGCACGAAACTGCTGCAAGAACGGACCTGAGCCCATGAGCGCGACCCAAGTCCACGACACCGGCGAAAAGCCGACCTTCTACCTGACGGAAGAGCACCATCCGGAGAACAGCACCATGCTGGGCTTCTGGCTCTACCTGATGAGCGACTGCCTGATCTTCGCCGTGCTGTTCGCAACGCATGGCGTGCTCGGCCGCAACTATGCCGCCGGCCCGTCGCCAGCCGACCTCTTCGACCTGACGCTCGTCGCGATCAACACGGCGATGCTGCTTCTCTCCTCCATCACCTACGGCTTCGCGATGCTCCAGATGGAGCGCAACGCCAAGATGGAGACGCTGGTCTGGCTCGGCATTACCGGCGTCTTCGGCGCGGCCTTCCTCGGGCTGGAGCTCTACGAGTTCTACCACCTGATCCTCGAGGGCGCCGGCCCGACGCGCTCGGCCTTCCTGTCGTCCTTCTTCACGCTGGTCGGCACGCACGGCCTGCACGTCACCTTCGGCATGATCTGGCTGATCACGCTGATGGTGCAGGTCAAGAAGCGCGGCCTCACCCATGAAAACCGCCGGCGGCTGATGTGCCTTTCCATGTTCTGGCACTTCCTCGACGTCATCTGGATCGGCGTCTTCTCCTTCGTCTATCTTCTCGGAGTCCTCGGATGAGCGCGCACCCCACCCACGAAAGCGCGGCCGAAGCCCATCACGGGCACAGCCACGGGCACGAGGCCGGCCACGGCTCCTTCAAGGGCTACATGATCGGCTTCCTCCTGTCGGTCGTTTTGACCGCCATTCCCTTCTGGCTGGTCATGGCGGGCGTCCTGGAAAGCAAGCTGCTGACGGCCGTCCTCGTCATGGGCATCGGCGTCGTGCAGATCTTCGTGCACATGGTCTACTTCCTGCACATGAACGCGCGCTCGGAAGGCGGCTGGACGCTGATGGCGCTGATCTTCACGCTCATCATCGTCGGCATCGCGCTGGCGGGCTCGCTCTGGGTCATGCACCATCTCAACGCCAACATGATGCCGATGACCCACGACATGATGAAGAACATGCCGTGAGGGCAGGCGGCCGGTGATGAGCAGCGCGCATCCGCAGGAGACAAGGGAGGCCGGGCCATCGTCCCGCGCCCGAACGGTCCTTGCCGCCTTTCTGGTCCTGCTCGTCGCCGCCTTCCTCGCGCTCGGCACCTGGCAGGTGCAGCGGCTCTTCTGGAAGCTCGATCTCATCGCCCGCGTCGAAAGCCGCATCCATGCCGATCCGGTCCGGGCGCCGGGACGGGCGGAATGGCCTTCGGTCGACAGGGAGAAGGACGAATACCGCCGCGTCACCGCCACCGGCCTCTTCCAACACGACAGGACGGTGCTGGTCCAGGCGGTGACCGAACGGGGCGCCGGCTTCTGGGTGGTGACGCCGCTCGTTCTTGCCGACGGCTCGGCGATCCTGATCAACCGCGGCTTCGTGCCGGCGGACAGGAGCACGCCGGAAGCGCGGCTGGCGGGCGAAATCGCCGCCGGGCCGGTCGCGGTCACCGGGCTTTTGCGCATCACGGAGCCGCGCGGGGCGTTCCTGCGCTCCAACGATCCGGCGGCGGACCGTTGGTTCTCCCGCGACGTCGCGGCCATCGCGGCGGCAAAGGGCCTTGCCGATGTCGCACCCTACTTCATAGATGCGGATGCGACGCCCAATCCGGGCGGGCTGCCCATCGGCGGCCTCACCGTCGTCGCCTTCCGCAACAGCCATCTCGTCTATGCATTGACCTGGTATGCGCTCGCCGCCATGAGCGTGGTGGCGGCCTGGCGGGTCTGCCGCAGGCGCGTGACATAGGCTGGAAAAAAAGAGCCCCGCACGAAGCGGGGCAGCGAGCGTCACGGTTGGCTCCCGGTGACGCGGGGAAGCTCGCGGGTCACGCGAGTGACCTCCCACTAGGAGTTTGCCCCCGCGCAGGGAAGGTCTGATTCCGCGAATCCGGTACGCTTGTGCAAAAAAATGCGCAAAGGTCCGCGTCACCTCCCTGCGTCAGGACATTTTCGCTTTTCTCCGAGCCGCAAAACCGCTTCGCACTTTGCTGGGAATGCTCTCGGCCTCCGCGTCACTTCGCCTTGTCTGCCTTCTTCTCGCCGGCCGGGAAGCGCAGGACGATGCGTGTGCCCCTTTTCTTCACGGCGGGGCTTTCCGCCTGGATCTTGCCGCCCATCGCCTCGGTGAAGCCGCGGGCGATGGAAAGGCCGAGGCCGGTGCCGGGCGCCCGGCCGTCCGGTTTGCCGCGGCGGTAGAATTTCTCGAAGATGCGGTCCAGCTCCGCAGAGGGAATGCCCTTGCCCAGATCGGTAACAGAGATCAGCACGTCCCCGCCGTCGCGCCGCGCGTAGACGTTGACCGGCTCCTCGCCGCCATATTTCACCGCATTGTCGAGCAGGTTGAAGAGCACCTGACCGAGCAGCACGCCGTCGCCCTCGATGGGCGGCAGGTCCGGCGCAATACCCGTTTCGATCACCTTGCCGGGGAAATACTTGCGGGCCCGCTCGACGGCCGTCTGGACGACGTCGGCGACGTCGAGCCGGTCGCTCTTCGGCTTCAGCATGCCGGATTCGATGCGCGTCATGTCGAGAAGGTTCGAGACGAAGCCGGTCAGGCGGCCGCCTTCCTCCTCGATCAGGCGGAGATCGCCGTCGCGCTCCTCGCGGGGCATCGTCTCGCCCTGCTGGCGCAGGTTCGTCGCCACATCGACGATCGTCGCGAGCGGGGTGCGCAGGTCGTGCGAGATGGAGGCGAGCAGCGTCTCCCGGTAGCGCTCGCCCTCCAGCCTGGCGGCCTGCTCCACGCTCTCCTCCGAGAGGCGGGCGCGGTCGAGGGCGATGGCGGTCTGGTCGAGGATGGCCGAAAGCGCCCGCTCGGCATTGAGGTCGAGCCGCTCCTCGGTCTGCTCGATGCCGCAGACGCCGACCAGCCCGTGCGGGCCCATCAGCGGGCGGAACTCGAAGCGGCTGTCCGGCAGCGTGCCGGTACCGGCCCCGGCGGTCTCCTGCTTGTCGCGCGTCCAGCGCGCGGCGGTGAAGTCCGTGGTGTCGAGATCGGTATCGGGTGGCCAGACGGCGGCGACCCTGAGGTCCCCCTTGTCGGGCAGCAGGAGCACGATGTTGCGCCGAAGGCTCGCCTGGAGCTGCGAGACCGCGACCCAGATCGCGTCCTCCGCCGTCGCGGTGGTCGAGAGCTTGCGCGAGAAGTCGTAGAGCGACTGCAACGCCGTGGCGCGCACCCGTGCCACCTCCGCCTGCTCCTTGATGCGCGAGGCGAAGCCGCCGGCGATGATCGCGACGCAGAGGAAGACGACCAGCGCGAAGACCTCGTGCGGCGCGGTGATCGTGAAGGTGTGCAACGGATCGATGAAGAGGAAGTTGTAGGCGAGTGCCGAGAGGATCGCCGCGATGAAGGCGGAGACATAGCCGCCCAGCACCGCCGAGCCGAGAACGGCGAGCAGGAAGAGCAGCGAGATGTTCGGCAGCTCGGCGACGACATAGACCAGCTTGCCAGCGATGGCGATGGCCGCGGTGAGGCCGATGGCGATGAGGGCCGGCTGGCGATAGCCGGCAAGCGCCGGCAGCGCCATGCGTCGGGGCGCCGGCGGCTTCTCGTCCTTTTCGGGCGTTACGAAATGAACGCCGATGCCGGCGGCCTTGCGCGACAGCGTGTCGGGAAGGGAGCGCGAGAGGAAGCGGGTCCAGCCGCGGTTGCGCTTGGCGCCGATCACGATCTGCGTCGCATGCTCGCGGCGGGCGAGCTTGAGGATTTCCTCGACGAAATCGTTGCCGACCACCCGGCGCGTCTCCGCGCCGAGCTGCTCGGCGAGGCGGAACAGCGCTTCCATGCGCTGCAGCCGTTCCGTCGTTTCCTCCTCGCGGTCGGCCCGCTCGATGGAGACAACCAGCCACGGCGCGTTGAGCCCGGAGGCAAGGCGGCTCGCGACGCGCAGAACCTTCTCGGAAAGCGCATCCGGGCCGATGCAGACGAGCAGCCGCTCGCCGGTCGCCCATGGCCCCTCGATGGCGTGCTGCTTGAGATAGTCGACCATCTGGTCGTCCACGCGGTCGGCGGTGCGGCGAAGGGCAAGTTCCCTGAGCGCCGTGAGGTTGCCGAGACGGAAGAAGCGCTCTGCGGTGCGGCTCGCCTCTTCCGGCAGATGGACCTTGCCTTCCTTGAAGCGCGCGATCAGATCGGTCGGCGGCAAGTCGACCAGCACGATCTCGTCGGCCTTCTTGAGCACGGTGTCGGGAACGCGCTCCTGCACGGTGACGCCGGTGATCTGCGCGACGAGGTCGGCGAGGCTTTCCAGATGCTGGATGTTCAGCGACGTCCAGATATCGATGCCGGCAGCGAGCAGCTCTTCGACGTCCTGGTAGCGCTTGGGGTGCCGGCTGCCCTCGGGGTTGGAATGGGCGAGATCGTCGACGAGGATGATGCGCGGATGGCGCGCCAGCGCGCCGTCGAGGTCGAATTCCTCGCGTGCCTGCCCCTCCGGTGCGGCCGCAAGGCGCGGCAGCACCTCCAGCCCGTCGAAAAGGGCCGCCGTCTCGTCGCGGCCGTGGGTCTCGGCGAGGCCCACAACGACATCCACGCCTTCCGCCTTCAGGCGTCCCGCCCGCGTCAGCATGGCGTAGGTCTTGCCGACGCCCGGCGCCGCGCCGAGGAAAACGGTCAGTTTGCCCCGGCGATCCGTGTGCGCCGTGGCAGGCGATGCGTCGGGATCCGGTCTGCGACTGTCGTCGCGGTCGATGTCCGTCATTCTCATTCTCGCGTTCGGCGCGGGAAAGGCGCCGGGTTGAGCTGTAGCACGTTCATCCGCGGCTCGCCGATGAATCCGAAAGGCGCCTTCTACACGCTTTTCGATGGGGCTTGCCATATCCGTTTCGCCGGATTGTGCTGCCGGCGCATCGCCCGATGCGAACTGCGCTGTTGACGCGCGCCGCGCGGGCCCTTCTTCTTGCCGCATATCGAATTGCGTGGGGGAATGCATGACCGACCAGAAACGAGTAGCGCTCATCGCCGGGGGAGCCGGCGGCATGGGAGCGGCCATCGCCGCGCGGCTTTCCGCCGACGGCTTCGCGGTCGCCATCGCCGATCTCGAATCGGAGCGCCTGACGGCGGCGGTGGAAACATTGAGGGCCGGCGGCGCTGAAGCGCTCGCCGTGCCGCTCGACATCCGCAAGGTCGCCGGATGCGCCGCTGCGGTCGAGGCCGTCATGGCCTGGCGCGGCCGGCTCGACGTGCTGGTCAATTCCGCCGGCGTCTGGCGCGAGGGCGAGGCGGTGACGATGACGGAGGCGGACTGGGACCTCGTTCTCGACGTCAACCTCAAGGGGGCGTTCTTTCTCATCCAGGCGGCGATCCCGCATCTGGAGACCGGTGCCTCCATCGTCAACATCGCCTCCGATGCCGGGCTGGTCGGCAACAACGGCGCGTCGATCTATTGCGCCTCCAAGGGCGGCCTCGTGCTGCTCACCAAGGCGCTGGCGCTGGAGCTCGCCCCGCGCCGGATCCGCGTCAACGCCGTCTGCCCCGGCGATGTGGCGACGCCGATGATCGAGTTCCAGGCCGAGCGCTATGGCGGGGGCGATCCGGAGGGCTACAAGGCGAAGCTCCTGTCGAACTATCCGCAGCAGGACGCGGCCCGCTTCATCCGGCCGGAGGAGATCGCCCGCATGGTCGCCTTCCTCTGCGAGAAGGATGCCGCCCCCGTCACCGGCGCGGCACTTTCGATCGATTTCGGCGTGACCGCCGGCTACTGAGGAGAAGGACATGCAGCGCCAGACGGCAATCATCACCGGCGCGGGCGCCGAGGACGGCATCGGCCTTGCCTGCGCCCGCAGCCTTGCGGAAGAGGGCTTCCACGTCCACCTCGTCGCGATCGGCGAGCGGGTCCTCGCCCGCGCGGAGGAACTGCGCCGGGCGGGCTTTCCGGCGACGGGCCACCTCTGCGACCTGACCTCAAGGGCAGCGGTCGAAAGGCTCCGGCAGGAAACCGGCCCCGCTTCGGTGCTCGTCAACAATGCCGGCATGGGCAACCTTGCCCAGCCCGCTTTGCAGCGCGAATTCGTGCAGCTCGAGGAAGAGGACTGGGATCGCGGCATCACCGTCAGCCTCAAGACGGCGTTCCTCGCGACCCGCATCTACCTGCCGGACATGCTGGCGGACGGCTATGGCCGCGTGGTGAACGTTGCCTCCGTGACCGGCCCCTATGTCGCCAATCGCGGCGAGACGGCCTATTCCGCCGCCAAGGCCGGCATGGTCGGCATGACCCATGCGCTGGCGCTGGAGGCGGGGCCGCAGGGCGTCACCGTCAACGCCGTCGCGCCGGGCTGGATCGACACCGGCGCCTCGACGGAAGAGGAGCGCCGCGCCGCCAAGGCAACGCCGCTCGGCCGGGCGGGCAGGCCCGAGGAGGTCGCGGCCGCCGTCGCCTTCCTCGCCTCGCCGAAGGCGAGCTACATCAACGGCGCGGTCCTCGTCGTCGACGGCGGCAATATCCTGCAGGAGGCCAAAGGCTAGGGTCGGCTGGCATTCGGCTTGTGGCCTCTATTGCAGCGTCTCGATGATCGTGCCGCCGCCGGCCGAGCCTGTATCGGTGCCATGCAGGCTCACCGTCGAAACGGCAAGATCGCAAGCGGGGGCGAACTGCTCCGCCTTGTCTTCGCGGTAGATGCATTCGAAATTGTAGGCCTTGCCGTCGTGCACGGTGAAGACGTAGCGATTGATCGCGACGCTTTTGAATCGCTTGTTGGTGAACACCATGTCGACGGCCGGCTGGCCCAGCATGGTAGTCATGGCTGACGATTTGAGCTTGATGGACGGCAGAATGGCTATGGCCTTCGTGAATTCATCGACGATGGCTTGGCGGTTCTCCTCCGTCACATTCGCGAAATCGCCGGGATCGCGCGGTCCAAGGAAGGTGATGAGGACATCCCCGTTGTCCATGCTGGAAGCGGTGATGCCGGTGACGTCGCCGGTCCCGTCCGCAAACATGTGGTTCAGCGCGAAGCCTTGCGGATACTGGAAGCTGTACGAGCCATCGTCGGGCTCGAAGATCCGGGCCTCCTGCGCGAGGCCTTGGGTGGGCGGGACGAGGGCGAGCGCCAGCAGCGCGATACGGATGACGAAGGGCATGGAACTCCATTCCAATAAAAGTGCGTGACGGTTTGCATCCGGAAATGCGCTAGGCCGCATGTTTCATCGCCCGGGCGAGCACCTCGTAGACACGCGGATCCTGCATATGGGCGACATTGAAGCGCATGAAGCCGGCGGCGCTCTGCGAGATGCTGAAGACGTTGCCGGGGGCTAGGACCACGCCGTCGGCGACGGCGGCCTGCGCGACGAGCGCTGAATCCAGTCCTTCCGGCAGGCGGCACCAGAGGGTGAAAGCGCCGCGTGGCAGGAGCCAGGGCTCGATGCCGAGCCGTTGTAGCCGCTCCACCGTCTCGCGCCGCACCCGCACCAGCCGGCGGCGCAGTTCCTCCATGTGCTTGCGATAGCCGCCGCCCGACAGCATGTGGGCGATGATCTCCGCGGAGATCGGGTTGGGCCCGCCGAAATTCGTGGCGATCTGGAGGTCGACCAGCCCCTCGATCCAGTCCGGCCGCGCCGCGATATAGCCGCAGCGCGCCGAGGCGGAGAGGGTCTTGGAATAGCTGCCGATGCGGATGACGCGGGAAAGCCCGTCGAGCGCCGCAAGCCGGGTCGAGGGCTCCGGCTCGAAATCGGCGACGATCTCGTCCTCGACGATGGCCATGTCGACCGCCCCGGCGGCGTTGAGGAGCCGGTGGGCGACCTGCGGCGAGAGCGTGGCGCCCGTCGGATTGTGGATGGCGGAATTGGTAATGTAGAGCCGCGGCCGTGCGGCGGCGAGCTGCGCCTCGAAGGCGGCGACATCGGGGCCCGAGGTCGTATAGGGCACGCCGACGACACTCACCTGATGGGCCTTCAGCAAAGCCTGGAAATTGAAATAGCAGGGATCGTCGACCAGCACGGTGTCGCCCGGCCGCAAAAGGAAGCGGCAGATCAGGTCGAGCGCCTGCGTGCCCGTATTGGTCAGCATCAGGTGGTCCGGTCCCGCCGCGATGCCGTCTTCGGTGAGGCGGCTGAGCAGCAGGCGGCGCAGCGCCGGCGAGCCGCGCGTGCTGCCGTAATAGGCGAGGAAGTCGCTGTCGCTGCGCGCAAGGCTGCGGATGGCGCGGCGCAGCGCCGCGTCCGGCATCCAGTCGGAAGGCAGCCACCCGCAGCCCGGCTTGAGCACGGCCTCGCCCGCATCGAGCGCCTGCCGCGACACCCAGAAGGGATCCACCGCCCGCGCCTTCGGGGTTTCCGCCGAAAGTTTCAGCGGCGGCTGGGCGCTGCTCGCGACATAGAAGCCCGAACCCCGCTGCGCCCGGATCAGCCCTTCCGCCGCGAGGCGGTCATAGGCCTCGACGACCGTCGAGGGCGAGACGCCCATCGTCGCGGCGAAGCGCCGGATCGAGGGAAGCCGGTCGCCCGGGGCGAGGGCGCGGCCGGCAATGCGGCCGCGGATCGCCGTCATGACGTCGAGGGTCCGGCTGCCGGCGGAAAGTTCGGCCATTGTATGGCTCTCCATACCAATACAGTTTGCCATAATTGTACGGTTTTGTTCCTGCCGCCGCCAGTCCCCCCAATGTATCGAGAAGGCGAATGCGAGGTATCATGAAAACAGCGACGGACGGTTGGGGCAGCGGGCTGCTCGGGGTCATCATCTTCAGCGGATCGCTGCCGGCGACGCGCATCGCGGTATCCGGCTTTTCGCCGATCTTCCTGACATCGGCGCGGGCGGTCATCGCCGCGCTGCTCGGCGGCGCGCTGCTCTTTACGCTTCGCCAGCCGAAGCCGTCCCGGGACGATCTCTTCTCGCTTGTCATCATCGCGCTCGGCGTCGTCGTCGGCTTTCCGCTGCTGACGGCGATTGCGCTGCAATATATCACCTCGGCGCATTCCATCGTCTTCATCGGCCTCCTGCCGCTCTCCACCGCCGTTTTCGGCGTGCTGCGCGGCGGGGAGCGGCCGAAGGCGCTCTTCTGGCTGTTTTCCGTTCTCGGCAGCGCGACGGTGGTGGGCTTCGCGCTCAATTCCGGCGCGGAGGTCTCGCTTGTCGGCGACCTGCTGATGGTCGCCGCCGTCGTCGTCTGTGGCCTCGGCTATGCGGAGGGCGCGGCGCTGTCGCGCCGGCTGGGCGGCTGGCAGGTCATCTCCTGGGCGCTGGTGCTGTCGCTGCCGGTGATGGTGGTGATCGGGCTCTTCCGGCTTCCCGAAAGCTGGGCCGGCATTGCCGGCGATGCCTGGGCGGGGCTCGCCTATGTCTCGGTCTTCAGCATGCTGATCGGCTTCATCTTCTGGTATCGCGGCCTTGCCCTCGGCGGCATCGCGGCGGTCGGCCAGCTGCAGCTGCTGCAGCCTTTCTTCGGCCTGCTCCTCGCCGCCGGCCTGCTGCACGAGAAGGTGAGCCCGCTGATGGTCTTCACGACGCTCGCCATCGTGCTTTGCGTCGCCGGCGCGCGGAAGTTCGCGCGCTAGCAACGGCCCGTGGAGCCGCCCCGGAGGGGAGACGGGCTACGGCATCGATCGTGCGGACCGGCCGGTTTCGTTCCGCTGCGCCTTGCTGGGCGGCTCGTCCGGCGGGGCGGTGATCCCCGCGGCCGCTTCGCAGACCTCGACATGCCGCGCCAGCGCCTGATTGGAGAGGATGGCGCTGATGGTGGTGATGTCACGTCCCTGGTGTCTGGGCATACGCTGGGCCGCCTTCAGCCTCTCCAGAAGTGCTAATCGGGTCATGACATTCTCCTTGAACATGGATGTTGAAAATGGGTTATCGGCCCCGGCGGGCCGCTGGTGAGGTCGCTGTCCTTCGATGGTGCGGGATCGGTGCCCGGCATCCGCCGGATGCGCGGGCGCGAGGGGCGGCCGTCAGGCCGCCTTCTTCGTCGGGTCGAACGGGATCTCGATGTCGACGGCGAGGGTCGAGACCTGTGCGCCGCGTTCCATCTTGATGGAGACCTTCTCGTCGTCGACCTGCATGTGCTTGGAAATCGCCTTCAGGATTTCGTCGCGCAGCTTGTTGACGAGGTCCGAGTCGCCGGTGGCGGCGCGCTCATGGGCGAGCAGCACCTGCAGGCGCTCGCGCGCCGCGGGGGCCGACTGGCCGCGGGAGAAGAAACGGAACGGGTTCATGCCGCTTTCCTTCCGAAGATCTTGCCGAGGAAGCTGCGCTTGTCACCGGGGATGGTGACGGGCAGGGTTTCGCCCCTGAGACGGCGTGTCGCCTCGAAATAGGCGAGCGCCGGGGCGCTGCGGCCGTCGGCGAGCGTGACGGGCGCACCGACGTTCGAGGCGCGCAGCACGTCCATGCTTTCCGGGATGATGCCGAGCAGCGGGATGGAGAGGATCTCCAGCACGTCGTCGACCTTCAGCATGTCGCCGCGCTCGGCGCGCACGGCGTCGTAGCGGGTCAGCAGCAGGTGCTTTTCGATGCGCTCGCCGTTCTCCGCCTTGAGCGTCTTGGAATCGAGAAGGCCGATGATGCGGTCCGAGTCGCGCACCGAGGAGACTTCCGGATTGGTGACGACGATGGCGACGTCGGCATGGCGCATGGCGAGCGTCGCGCCGCGCTCGATGCCGGCCGGGCTGTCGCAGATCACCCAGTCGAAGGCGTTCTTGAGGGCCGCGATGACCTTCTCGACGCCTTCCGGCGTCAGGTTGTCCTTGTCGCGGGTTTGCGAGGCCGGCAGCAGGTAGAGCGATTCCAGGCGCTTGTCGCGGATCAGCGCCTGCGTCAGCTTGGCCTCGCCCTGGATGACGTTGACGAGGTCGTAGACGACACGGCGCTCGGCGCCCATGACGAGGTCGAGATTGCGCAGGCCGACGTCAAAGTCCACGACCACCACCTTCTCGCCGTTCTGCGCCAGCGCGGCGCCCAGTGCGGCGGACGACGTCGTCTTGCCGACGCCGCCCTTACCCGATGTGACAACGATTACCTTGCCCATATGTGTCTCCAGTCGTTGGATTTCGTCAGCCGAGCGTTGCGGCCTTGATCGTTTCGCCTTCCAGCCAGACCTGACCGGGCTTGCCGCGCAGGTCCGGCTCCATGTCGTCCGCCGTTTTGTAGAACCCGTCGATGGCGATCAGTTCGGCCTCGAGCTTGCGGCAGAAGATGCGCGCCGAGGAGTTGCCCGTCGATCCCGCCAGCGCCCGGCCGCGCAGGGGGCCGTAGACGTGGATGGAGCCGCCCGCGACGATCTCCGCCCCGGAGGCCACCGAGCCGATGATGGTGACGTCCCCCTCCGGGAAGAAGATCGACTGGCCCGAGCGTACCGGCCGCGAGACGACCAGCGACGGCGTCGTCTGCACCGGCGTCGCGGCGACGGGCGCGGTGTCCTTCACCGGCTCGGCAGCTTCCACCGGCTCCGCCGGCCCGCTCTCCGGCGCCTCGATATCTCCCGCCGGACGACCGTCGGTCATGGCCGGCGGCATGTCGGGGCCGAGCAGGGAGGAACGGGCGCCCTCGATGCCCATGACGCGCACGTTGCGCGCATTGAGCTGGTCGACCAACTCGCGCAGTTCCGCCCGGTCGATATCCAGTCCCTCGACGTCCAGCACCACCGGGCGGCGAAGGAAGAAGCCGGCCGAACGGGCGGCCAGGTCGTCGAGCCGCCGCAGCCAGTCCGCGAAGGGCAGCTCCGGGGTCAGCGCAAGCGCGAGGAAGGACCGCCCCTTGAGGCGGATCGGCCGGGGTTGAGTTAACACGTCAGTCATCTTGGTTAATTTTCGGTAGCTCCGGTGTAGCCGTGAAATGGTTAACAAATGGTTAATTTGCAGGTCAGGCTGGCGCGAGGCATGTCTTGCCGACGTGGATGGCGCCGATCCGGCGGTGGGAGGAAACGTAGAGGTAGACGCGCCTTATTTGCCGCGCCCGGGGCGCGTGGCGGCGGCGCTTCTGGCCGAGGCCGATGCCGGGTGATTCGGTGGGGAATCGAGGGCTTGCTGTGTGGAGCGTTGCCCCTCACCCTAACCCTCTCCCCGCAAGCGGGGAGAGGGGACGTGCCCCACGCGGGTTTTAATGATCTGGGAAAACAGTGCGGCATATCCCCTTCTCCCCGCTTACGGGGAGAAGGTGGCCGGCAGGCCGGTTGAGGGGCTGCCCTAAAGGGAGCATCGCGGCGAAAACCGCCGCGATGCTCTATCAGCCGATGGCCATCAGGCTAGCATTGCCGCCGGCCGCCGCCGTGTTGACGGAGGTGGAGACCTCCTCCAGCAACCAGTTGAGGCAATATGCCTCCGGATCGCCTGCAAGTTCCGCGCTGGTCGCCGCCTGCACCAGCACGAGCGGGCCGGGAAGGGCGGCGATCTTGCGATTGACACGTGCGACGTCCTCCGCCTCACCCTCGACGAGCGCGCCGGCGAACGGGCTAGCCTTCGCCCAGTCGGCCGTCCACGCGATGCGGGCGGCGACGGACGCGGGGAGGTCGGCGAGGACAGGCTTCAGCGCCTCGACATTGTCGATGGCGATCTGGTTGCCCGTCGCGAGCGCGGCGGCGATCTGGCGCAAGAGGCCGGCTTCCGTCTTCGGCACGAGGAGGATGCGGCCGCGCGGATGCAGCGCATAGATGTTGCGCTCGCCGACGGGGCCCGGCAGCTCCCGCTCGAGGCCGAGCGCGGAGCGGTTGGCGAAGCTGCGCGCCGTCTCGCCTTCCCCCGCCTTGCCCTTGCGGTCGAGCCAGGTGATGAAGTCGCGCAGCGCCGGGTCGGTATGCACCGAATCCTGCTGTGGGGGGACGGGGGCCTTCTGCACGAGGCGGCCGATATAGAGCGGGCCACCCGCCTTGGGACCGGTGCCGGAAAGGCCGCGCCCGCCGAAGGGCTGCACGCCGACGACCGCGCCGATGATGTTGCGGTTGACGTAGATATTGCCGACCTTGATGCGGCTCGTGACATGCGCGATCGTCTCGTCGAGGCGTGTGTGCAGGCCGAAGGTGAGGCCGTAGCCCGAGGCGTTAATGTCGTCGATCAGCTTGTCGAGATCGGCGCGGCGGAAGCGGATGACGTGGAGAACCGGGCCGAAGACCTCGCGCTTGAGGTCGGCGAGCGACTTCAGTTCGATGATCGTCGGCGGAACGAAGGTGCCGTTCTCCGTGCTTCCGGGCAGCGCCAGTTGCTCGACCTTGTTGCCGAGTTCGCGCATGTGCTCGATGTGCTTGACGATGCCGTCGCGTGCCTCGGCCGTGATGACCGGGCCGATATCGACATTGAGCCGGTCGGTGCGGCCGAGCGTCAGTTCCCTCAGCGCGCCCTTCAGCATGGTCAACGTGCGGTCGGCTACGTCGTCCTGCAGGCACAGGACGCGCAGCGCCGAGCAGCGCTGGCCGGCGCTGTCGAAGGCCGAGGCGATGACATCGCCGACGACCTGCTCGGCAAGCGCCGAGGAATCGACGATCATGCCGTTCTGGCCGCCGGTCTCGGCGATCAGCGGGATCGGCTTGCCGCTTTCCGAAAGGCGCTCGGCAAGCTGGGCCTGGATGAGGCGGGCGACCTCCGTCGAGCCGGTGAACATGACGCCCGCCGTCTTGGACGCGCCGACGAGGGCGGCGCCGACGCGGCCCGCGCCGGGCACGAATTGCAGCGCGCCGGCGGGAACGCCGGCTTCATGCAGGATCTTCACGCTCTCATGCGCGATGATCGGCGTCTCCTCGGCGGGCTTGGCCAGCACGGCATTGCCGGCGACGAGGGCGGCGGCGACCTGTCCGGTGAAGATGGCGAGCGGGAAGTTCCACGGGCTGATGCAGACGATCGGGCCGAGCGGCAGGTGCGAGGGGCCGAGCGTGCGGCGCGCCTGTTCGGCATAGTAGCGCAGGAAGTCGACGGCCTCGCGCACCTCGCCGATGGCGTTGGCCGCCGATTTGCCGGCCTCGCGCATGATGATCCCCATCAGCGGCTCGATGCGCGCTTCCATGAGGTCCGCCGCGCGGTCGAGGCAGGTGGCGCGCTCGGCCGGGGCGGTCGCGGCCCAGGCGGCGACGCTGTCGGCGGCCATGCCAACGATGCGCTCGGCGTCTTCAGCCCTGATCTCGGTGACGCGGCCGACGATGTCGCGGTGGTCGGCGGGGTTGAGCACGTCGCTCGTCTCGCCGGCCGTGGAGCCGTCCGCGAGAAGCGGGGCGGCGTGCCATTGTTCGGCCGCCGTGCCGGCAAGCGCGCCGGAGAGTTCCGCAAGCGTCGTCTCGTTGGAAAGGTCGAGGCCACTGGAATTCTTGCGGTTCTTGCCGAAGAGATCGCCCGGCAGGGCGATCTGGTCGTGTTGCGCGCCGACGACGGGCATGGCGGCAACGATATCGACAGGATCGGCAATCAGCGATTCCACCGAGACCTTCGGGTCGGAGATGCGGTTGACGAAGGAGGAGTTCGCGCCGTTTTCGAGCAGGCGGCGGACGAGATAGGCCAGCAGCGTCTCATGCGTGCCGACGGGGGCATAGATGCGGCAGGGCCGGTCCAGCTTATCCTTGCCGACCACCTCGTCGTAAAGCGGCTCGCCCATGCCGTGCAGGCACTGGAACTCGTATTTGCCGACGGCGAAATCCGGGCCGGCGAGCTGGTAGATCGTCGCGAGGCTCTGCGCATTGTGCGTGGCGAATTGCGGGAAGACAGCATCCGGCGCGGCGAGCAGCTTGCGGGCGCAGGCGACATAGGCGACGTCGGTGTAGATCTTGCGCGTATAGACCGGGAAGCCTTCGAGGCCGTCGAGCTGCGCGCGCTTGATCTCGGCGTCCCAGTACGCGCCCTTGACGAGGCGCACCATGACGCGCCGGCCGGAGCGGCGGGCAAGGTCGATGATGAAGTCGAGCACGAAGGGGCAGCGCTTGCCATAGGCCTGCACGACGAAGCCGAGGCCGTTCCAGCCCTTGAGGTCCTCGTCGAAGCAGAGGCTTTCGAGCAGGTCGAGCGAAAGCTCCAGCCGGTCGGCTTCCTCGGCGTCGATGTTGAGGCCGATATCGTAGCCCTTGGCGATGGCGGCGAGCGCCTTCACCTTCGGCAGCAATTCGCCCATGACGCGTTCGGCCTGCGCGCGGACATAGCGCGGATGCAGCGCCGAGAGCTTGATGGAGATGCCGGGGCCTTCATAGATTCCGCGGCCGGCCGAGGCCTTGCCGATGGCGTGGATGGCGTTCTCGTAGTCGCGGTAGTAGCGCTCGGCGTCGGCGGCGGTCGTCGCGGCCTCGCCGAGCATGTCGTAGGAATAGCGGAAGCCGCGCGCTTCCAGCGGCTTTGAGCGCTTCAGCGCCTCCTCGATGGTCTCGCCGGTGACGAACTGCTCGCCCATCATGCGCATCGCCATGTCGACGCCGCGGCGGATGACCGGCTCGCCGGCTCTTGCGATGAGTCGCGTCAGCGCGGCGGAAAGGCCGCGGTCGTTGACGGTGGAGGTGAGCTTGCCGGTGACGACGAGACCCCAGGTCGCGGCATTGACGAACATCGACTTGCCGCCGCCGATATGGGAGGTCCAGTCGCCCTCGGCGATCTTGTCGCGGATCAGCGCGTCGCGCGTGTCGGTGTCGGGAATGCGCAGCAGCGCCTCGGCAAGGCACATCAGCGCCACGCCTTCCTGGCTCGACAGCGAATATTCCTGCACCAGTCCCTCGACGCCCGTGCCCTTGTGCTTGGCGCGCAGCGCCTCGATCAGCGTGCGGGCGGTGCTGCGGATGTCGTAGCGCTGTGTTTCGGTCACGCGCGCGGCGGCGACCAGCGGCGGCAGGCACTCCGTCTCGGGGCGGCGATAGGCGGCGGTGATCGCCTGGCGCAGCGCGCTCTGGGGACGGATCGGCGGGGCGAAATCGGCGAAGGGTTTCTGCATGGCGGGACCTATGAGAAGCGGTTTGCATGATATCCGGGAAACTGGCGCGGACAATATCACGGCGCCAAAAAACAAATGGACTTCAAATCGCCTTCGTTTAGGCTGATCGCATCTATTTTCTGAAGATTGGAGGGTGATTTGCCCGATATTTCCCATACTGATGGCTCGTTGGATGCCTTCGACCGGAAAATCCTCGAGGAACTCACGCAAAACGGCCGTATTCCGGTCGCCGAGCTCGCCGAAAAGGTCGGCCTCTCCAAGACCCCCTGCCAGAATCGCTTCAAGCGGCTGATCGCCGAAGGCTTCATCCAGGGCTTCAAGGCGATCCTCAACCCGTCGAAGATGAACCTCGACCACATCGCCTTCGCCGAGGTGAAGCTGACCAACACGCATGAGGAAGCGCTGAACAGCTTCAACGCGGCGGTCAAGAAGATCAGGGAAGTGGAGGAGTGCCACATGATTGCCGGCCGCTTCGACTATCTCCTGAAGATCCGCACCCGCGATATCAAGAAATACCGGCTGGTGCTCGGCGAGAGGATTTCGAACCTGCCCTATGTCGCCAATACCTCGACCAATGTGGCGATGGAGACTGTGAAGGAACGGGGGTGACGGTATCGCCTGTGGCGTGCCCCTCACCCTAGCCCTCTCCCCGCAAGCAGGGAGAGGGGACTGCCCCACGCGCGTTGTTGGTTGGGGAAGCCGGTTCGGCATATCCTCTTCTCCCCGCTTGCGGGGAGAACGTACGGCAGGGGATGAGGGGCCAAGCATGCCCCGGAACATCGCACGGCCGCTCGCGTTTGCGCTCCTATCGACAAAGGAGGCTGTCATGCCGGCAAAATCGAAAGCGCAGCAGAAGGCCGCGGGTGCGGCCCTTGCCGCAAAGCGCGGTGATATGAAGAAGAGCGAACTCAAGGGCGCCTCCAAGGGCATGGAGAAATCCATGTCGGAGAAGGAGCTGGAGGAGATGGCGTCCACCAAGCGCAAGGGCAAGCCGGAACATAAGTCGAAATCCGGCTGACGCCTACCTTCCGTGGTCGGGACTGCTTCATTCCCGTGGCGTGCGCCGGACCTAGATTCCCGATCCGTCGAGCTGCTGGGGATCGTCGCCCTGCCATGGTGATGGCGCGGCGGCGCGGCCCAGATTGGCGGACGGCATCGGCATCCAGCATTTCAGCTCGGGCTCGGCATATTCGATGATGCAGCCGGGCGCGGAATCGGAGGCGCGCCAGCCCTCGCCGCCGAAGCGGTCGCCATGGGACCAGTAGGCGACGTCGACTTCCGCCGGTCCCTGCTCGGAGGAGCGGACCGTGACGAGGATCCGGCTGCCGTCCCTCGGTGCACTTGCCATCTGGCGCCAGCGTTCCGGTTCGTCCATCGTCTTTCCTCCCGTCTTGCCGTGAAGCGAAGTGTCACCTCGCCGACAAAACGGGTCAACCCGATCTTTGCGAATTCCGCTTTCTTTCGAATGGAAGGGCCCTTCATATCGAAGTCCCGAAATGACGAAGGGCGCTCGACCCTTTCGGGGAGCGCCCTTCGAGCCCGGACAACTACGAACGCGCGACAGGGGACCATCGCTGCAGGCAGTCGTCGAATACGGGCAGTGGACGAGAGATGGGAAGAGGGCGGCGGGAATTCAAGAGCGCCGGTGCGGCGCGATCGCAGCGAACGATGGACGAGGGCGAAACAACGCGATGCGCTCGAACGTTTGGCGGAGACGCCGCAAGCCGAGGGTTGCTGTGGTAGGATACAGCCGGGTGTCAGGAGAGGATGCGATGGCGGAGGATGACCGGTTCGCGCTTTCCCGCTTCGTCGTGGCGCAGGACCCTGTCTTCGATACGGTCCTCACGGAATTGCGGGCCGGGCGCAAGGAAAGCCATTGGATGTGGTTCGTTTTCCCGCAATTGCGCGCGCTCGGGCGATCGTCCACCGCGAAATTCTATGGCATCGGTTCTCTCGGCGAGGCGAGGGCCTATCTCGAACATCGGGTACTCGCCGAAAGGCTGGCCCAAGCGGTGGATTCGGTGCTCGCCGTTGAAGGGCGCTCCGTCCACGACATCTTCGGCTCGCCTGACGACCTGAAATTCCGCTCCTCCATGACCCTTTTCGACGAGGCGGCAGGAGGCCGGGAGAGGCGGTTCCGGCTTGCGCTGGAGCGCTTTTTCGCCGGCGAACCCGACAGGCATACGCTGGAGCTCCTCCGCGACGGCGCCGCCGCCAATCCTGCGGGAAGGCAATGACGTCGCCATTCTTCACGATCGGCCATTCCAACCGCAGCCTTGCGGAGTTCGTCGCCCTGCTGCGTTCCGCACGCGTCGGGCGGGTCGTCGATATCCGCAAGATGCCCATGTCGCGCGCCAATCCGCAGTTCAATCGCGATGCCCTGCCCGCCGTTCTGTCCGAGATGCAGATCGGCTCGAGCATGTCGCGGCGCTCGACGGGCTTCGCGGTCGCAGGCCGGCCTTGTCGCCCGAGATCAATGGCCTCTGGCGGAACAGGAGCTTCCACAACTACGCCGACTATGCACTGTGCCATGCCTTCCCTGAGGGGCTGGAGCATCTTCGCAGGGAGGGCCATCGGCGGCGTTGCGCGATGATGTGCGCCGAGGCGGTGTGGTGGCGCTGCCATCGCCGCATCGTTTCCGACTGTCTGATCGCGCGGGGCGAAACCGTATCATTGGTGAAGGCCGGGTCGAGGAAGCGCATCTGACCCCCGGCGCCGAGCCGCGGTGGGACGGAACGGTGGCCTATCTCGCCCCCGATCCGGCCGATGGAAGCCTGTGAAGGATGCCATTCCCGTCATTCGCGGGAAGATCGCATGGGCGCCATGCCCGGCAGTTTCGCCTCGATCGCCGCAAGGCCGGCCTCCAGTTGATTGAGGGCGCCGGCGCCGAGGAGCTGCGCCAGTTCCCGCTCGTAGGCATGCGCAAGCTCGATCATCTCGGTGAAGATGCGCCGGCCGGCCGGAGTCAGTTCCAGATGCTCGAAACGGCGGTCGCCGGCATCCTCGCTGCGCTTCAGCCAGCGCTTTTCCTCCAGCGCGCGCACGGCGCGGGAGACCTTCGTCTTGTGCATGCTGGAATTGGCGCCGATCTCCGTTGCCGTCATGCAGCCATAGGAGCCGAGGGCGGCGAGCGCCCGCCATTCCGGCCGGGTCATTTTATAGCGGCTGCGATACTGCGCGGCGAAGCGCTGGCTCACCCGCTCGGCCGCCTGGTTCAGCCGGTAGGGCAGGAAGGTTTCGAGCTTGAAGTCCATGGTGGGTCGCCTTGATGGTTACAAAATGGACAGTTACGCTTGCAACTATCTGATAAGGAGCCTTGCGGAGGAGGGCAAGCCATGCCTGACGGCACCAACAGCCTGAAATACATGCCCGGTTTTGGCAACGATTTCGAGACGGAGTCGCTGCCCGGCGCCCTGCCGCAGGGCCAAAACAGCCCGCAGAAGTGCAATTACGGCCTCTATGCCGAGCAGCTTTCCGGCTCGCCCTTCACGGCCCCGCGCGGCACCAACGAGCGCTCCTGGCTGTACCGCATCCGCCCGAGCGTGCGCCACACGCGCCGCTTCTCCCTTGCGAGCTATCCGCACTGGAAGACCGCGCCCTGCCTCGACGACCATTCCCTGCCGCTCGGCCAGCTCCGCTGGAACCCGCTGCCCCCGCCGAAGGAAACGCTGAACTTCCTCGAAGGCATCCGCACCATGACGACGGCCGGCGACGTGCTGACCCAGGTCGGCATGGCGGCACACGCCTATACGTTCAACGCCGACATGGTGGACGACTATTTCTTCAATGCCGACGGCGAGCTGCTGGTCGTGCCGCAACTGGGGGCGATCCGCGTCTTCACCGAAATGGGCATCATGGATGTCGAGCCGCTGGAAATCGGCCTGATCCCGCGCGGCATGATGTTCAAGGTCTCGCGCATCGGCGGGGGCGATGTCTGGCGCGGCTATGTCTGCGAGAATTACGGCGCGAAGTTCACCCTGCCGGATCGCGGGCCGATCGGCGCGAACTGCCTTGCCAATCCGCGCGACTTCAAGACGCCCGTCGCCGCCTATGAGGACAAGGAGACGCCCTGCCGCGTCCATGTCAAATGGTGCGGCAAGTTCTACGTCACCGGGATCGGCCATTCGCCGCTCGACGTCGTCGCCTGGCACGGCAATTACGCGCCATTCAAATACGACCTCAGAACCTATTCCCCCGTCGGCGCGCTCCTCTTCGACCATCCCGACCCGTCGATCTTCACCGTGCTGACGGCCCCGACGGAGGAGGCCGGCACGGCGAATATCGACTTCGTCATCTTCCCGCCGCGCTGGCTGGTCGCCGAGCACACCTTCCGCCCGCCCTGGTATCACCGCAACATCATGAGCGAGTTCATGGGCCTCATCCACGGCCAGTACGATGCCAAGGAGGAGGGCTTCGTGCCCGGCGGCATGAGCCTGCACAACATGATGCTGCCGCACGGCCCGGACGCGACGGGCTTCGACAAGGCGTCCAACGGGGAGCTGAAGCCCGTCAAGCTCGACAACACCATGGCCTTCATGTTCGAGACGCGTTTCCCGCAGCAGCTTACGAAATTCGCCGCCGAGCTGGAGACGCTGCAGGACAACTATCTCGACTGCTGGGACGGCCTGGAGCGACGGTTCGACGGCACGCCGGGTATCAAATGAATTCAGCCGCCCTGCCAGGCTTTCACCGCTTCGATGGGCCAGACGAGCATCAGGATGTTCAGCGCCAGTCCGTCGCGGATGAGGTAGGTGGTCGTCGCCTCGAAGATCACGATCAGCGCGACGCTCGCCCAGACGGGCAGGCGCGAGGCGAGGAAGAAGCCGACGACCATCGCGAGGATATCCGCGCTGGAATTGATCACGCTGTCGCCGAAATAATCGAGCGAGACCGTCGATTCGCGGTAGCGGTTGATCACCATGTCGGTGTTTTCGAGGATTTCCCAGGCGCATTCCACGGCGAGCGCGAAGGCGAGGCGCACGTTTATGCTCGCCTTTTTCAGGATCAGCGTGAAGAAGCCGAAGAACAGGATGCCGTGGATGATATGGCTCGGCGTGTACCAGTCGGAAAGGTGCTGCGAGTTTTCGGAGGAAACCACCACCCCGTGCCACAGTTTCACATATCCGCACTTGCAGATGAGCGGCTGACCCATCGTATAAAGGATGGCGGCCGTCACGGCGATGAAGCCGGCGGCGATCAGCAGGGAATTTCGGACCGTACGGTTCAAGCGGGATTTCCTTGGAGAGGCGATGCGGCGCGGACGCGGCGCATGCGGGTGGAGACAGGCGGCCGGAAGATGACACGATCCGCCGGCCTGAAACAAGATCGGGAGCGACACGCATGAAACTTGCGACATTGAAGGATTCCACCCGCGACGGCCGCTTGGTCGTCGTTTCGCGCGACCTGACGCGCTGCTCGGAAGTGGGCCATATCGCCCGCACCCTGCAGGCGGCGCTCGACGACTGGGCGCATGTCGCGCCGCGGCTGGAGCGGGTCGCCGAGGGGCTGGAGACCGGCTCGCAGCCGACCACGCGCTTCCACGAGCACGATGCCGCTTCCCCGCTGCCGCGCGCCTACCAGTGGGCGGACGGTTCGGCCTATGTCAATCACGTCGAACTGGTGCGCAAGGCGCGCAATGCCGAGATGCCTGACAGCTTCTGGACCGATCCGCTGATGTACCAGGGCGGGTCCGACAGCTTCCTCGGCCCGCGCGACCCGATCCTCGCATGCGACGAGGCCTGGGGCATCGACATGGAGGGCGAAATCGCCGTCATCGTCGACGATGTGCCGATGGGCGCGAGCGTGGAAGAGGCGCGCGATGCGATCCGCCTCGTCATGCTGGTCAACGACGTCTCGCTGCGCGGCCTCATCCCGGGTGAGCTCGCCAAGGGTTTCGGCTTCTTCCAGTCGAAGCCGTCTTCTGCCTTCTCCCCCGTCGCCGTCACGCCGGACGAGCTGGGCGATGCCTGGGACGGCGGCAAGCTGCACCTGCCGCTCCTCGTCTCGCTCAACGGCAAGGCCTTCGGCAAGGCCGATGCCGGCGTCGACATGACCTTCGATTTCGGCCAGCTCGTCGCCCATGCGGCGAAGACCCGGCCGCTCGTCGCCGGCTCGATCATCGGTTCCGGCACGGTTTCCAACAAGCTCGACGGCGGCCCCGGCAAGCCGGTTTCCGAGGGCGGCGCGGGCTATTCCTGCATTGCGGAGGTCCGCACGATCGAGACGATCGCCACCGGCGCGCCGAAGACGCCCTTCATGAAGTTCGGCGATGTCGTGCGCATCGAGATGAAGGACAAGGCCGGCCATTCGATCTTCGGCGCCATCGAGCAGACCGTGACGCGTTACGGGAGGGAGTGATCCGATGAGCGGGGAGATCGTCCTCTACGACTACTGGCGCTCTTCCGCCAGCTACCGCGTGCGCATCGCGCTCGAAAGCCTCGGCCTCGCCTATCGCCGGGTCTCCGTGGACCTTCTGGCCGGTGAGCAGCGCGCGCCCGAACACCGCGCCCGCAACCCGCAGGGCCTCGTCCCGGCGCTGGTGATCGACGGCCATCCGCTGACGCAATCCCTCGCGATCATCGAATACCTCTCGGAAACGCGCCCCGGGGCGCGTTTCCTCCCCGCCGACCCGCTCGGCCGGCAGCGCGTGCGCGCGCTCTCCTACGCCATCGCCATGGAAATCCACGCCGTCTGCAACACAGGCATCGTCGGCCATGTCATGGAGATCACCGGCGGCGGAGACGAGGTTCGTTCCAACTGGATGAAGAAGTTCATCGGCGAAGGCCTCGCCGCCGTCGAAACCCTGCTCGAAAATTCGGCCACCGGCACCTTCTGCCACGGCGACACCCCAACCATGGCCGACTTCTGCCTCGTCCCGCAGGTCTACAACGCCAACCGCTGGGGTGTGGACATATCCGGCCTGGAGCGGGTGCGCCGCATCGCCGAAACCTGCCTCGAATTGCCGGCCTTCAAGGCGGCGCATCCGGAGGTGGTGAAGGCGGCTTAGGCTTTGAAAGCCGCGTGCGGCATGCTATATATACTTCCTCGAAGAGAAGGATATACCATGCCGCTTTACGTCAAGGATCAGGAAGTCGACAGGCTTGCCGATCGATTGTCCGCGTTGCGCAAGGTCAGCAAGACCGAGGCGGTGCGGCAGGCATTGGCGCATGAGCTGGAGCGGGCGGAAAGCGAGCCGACGCTGATGGACAGGGCCAAGGCCTTCATTCGAGATCTCGATGCGAAATATCCGAAGGTCGGACCCGCTGCCGACAAGGCCTTCATCGATAGCCTCTATGAGGAATGATTGATGTTTGCCGATGCATCGGCATTCGTCGCGATTCTGGCTTCCGAAGATGACGCGGATGCCCTTCTGACGAAACTTCAGCAGGCTGAAATACGCTATACGTCGCCTATGGCCATATGGGAAACATCGCTTGCCCTCGGGCGCCAGCGGCGGATAGCGCCGATGGACGCGCTTGCACTTGTCAGTGACTTTTTGAAGCTGCTTCCGGTCAAGGTCGAGCCCATCGACAACACTGCCACTGAGCTGGCTGTTGATGCCTATCAACGCTTCGGCAAGGGACGCCATCCTGCAGGCCTCAACTTCGGCGATTGTTTCGCCTATGCCTGCGCCCGGCAACTCAACATGCCGCTGCTCTACAAAGGCGACGACTTCTCCAAAACGGATATCGAAGCCGCGTAGAAACCGCCCCGCCGAAGCGCGGCGATCCGGATCGTCAGGCCACATCCCCCATGCAGATGTATTTCAGCTCCAGATAGTCCTCCGCGCCGTGGGCGGAGCCCTCGCGGCCGAGGCCGGACTGCTTGATGCCGCCGAAAGGCGCGGCTTCGGAGGAGATGAGGCCGGTATTGACGCCGACCATGCCGTATTCCAGCGCTTCCGCCACCTTCCAGACCTTCTTGAGGTCGCCGGCGAAGAAATAGGCGGCGAGGCCGAATTCGGTGTCGTTGGCCTGCTCGATTACATCTTCGACCGTATCGAAGCGGAAGAGCGGGGCGACGGGCCCGAAGGTCTCTTCCTTCGCCACCATCATGCCGCGCGCGACGTCCTTCAACACGGTCGGCTGGAAGAAGGTGCCCTTGCCCTCGATGCGCCTGCCGCCGGCGATCACCGTCGCGCCCTTGGAAACGGCATCGGCGATATGGGCCTCGACCTTGTCGATGGCGGCTTCCTCGATCAGCGGGCCGATGGTCGTGCCCTTGTCGAAGCCGTCGCCGACCGAAAGCGCGGCGACCTTCCTCGCCAGCTTTTCCGCGAAGGCGTCATAGACGCCCGACTGCACGTAGAGCCGGTTGGCGCAGACGCAGGTCTGGCCGGCATTGCGGTATTTCGATGCCATCGCGCCTTCCACGGCGGCGTCGAGATTGGCGTCGTCGAAGACGATGAAGGGCGCGTTGCCGCCGAGCTCCAGGCTCACCTTCTTGATCTGGTCGGAGCACTGGCGCATCAGGATGCGGCCAACCTCCGTGGAACCCGTGAAGGAGATCTTTCGCACCTTCGGATTGAAGCAGAGCTCCTTGCCGATGGCGGGGCCATCGGTGCCGAGGATGACGTTGAAGACGCCGGCGGGAATGCCGGCCCTTTCCGCCAGAACGGCAAGGGCGATGGCCGAAAGCGGCGTCTGCTCGGCCGGCTTGGAGACCACCGTGCAGCCGACGGCAAGCGCCGGGGCGACCTTGCGCGCGATCATCGCGGCCGGGAAGTTCCAGGGCGTGATCGTGCCGACGACGCCGACCGGCTGCTTGATGACGAGCATGCGCTTGTCGACCGAGGGCGCGGGGATCGTCTCGCCGTTGATGCGCTTGGCCTCTTCCGCGTACCACTCGACATAGGAGGCGGCGTAGAGGATTTCGCCGCGCGCTTCCGCCAGCGGCTTGCCCATTTCGGCGGTGAGGATGGCGGCGAGCTCTTCGGCATTGGCGATGATCAGGTCGTTCCACTTGCGCAGCAGGATGCTGCGATCCTTGGCGGGGCGGGCGGCCCATGCGCCTTGCGCCTTGTGGGCGGCGTCGATGGCGGCGGCGGTCTCGTTCGCGCCCATTTCCGGCAGAGTCGCCAGCTTCTCGCCGGTCGCGGGGTTGAGGACGTCGAAGGTCGTAGCGCCGTTGCCGCCGATCCAGTTGCCGTTGACATAGCCGGCATCGCGCAGGAAATCGGTCGACGTCAGGTGCCTGGTGAGAGCGTCGTAGAAGGCCATGATTGCATTCCTTTCGGGCAGGAAAGGCCGTTCACCCGGAGCAATGCCCCGGGTGTCGCCTTAAGAGGATGTGGTTCGGTCTCTTGCGTCGCCGGTCAGGCGGCGCGGGCTTCGACCATCGCCGCTTCGAGAATATCGAGCGCTTCGGCGAAGACCTCGTCCTGGATGGTGATCGGCGCGAGGAAGCGGATGACGTTGCCGTGCACGCCGCAGGTGAGCAGGATCAGGCCCTTTTCGAGGGCTTTCAGGCGCACCTTATTGGCGAAGTCGGCGCTCGGCTGCTTCGTGGTGACGTCGTTGAACTCGACGGCGTTCATGAAGCCCGGGCCGCGGATGTCGACGATCTCCGGCACCTTGTCCTGCAGCGAGGCGAGGCGCTGCTTGAGGCGCGCGCCGAGGTTTTCGGCGCGGTTGCACAGGTCCTCATCCTTGATGACGTCGAGAACGGCATGGGCCGCCGCGACGCCGATCGGGCTGCCGGCATAGGTGCCGCCGAGGCCGCCGGGGCCGGGGGCGTCCATGATCTCCGCGCGGCCCGTGACGGCCGCGATCGGGAAGCCGCCGCCGAGGCCCTTGGCCATGGTCATCAGGTCGGCCGCAATGCCGTAGTGCTCCATCGCGAACATCTTGCCGGTGCGCGCGAAGCCGGTCTGCACCTCGTCGGCGATGAGGAGAATGCCGTGCTGGTCGCAGATCTCGCGCAGCGCCTTCATGAAATTGACCGGAACCGGATAGAACCCGCCTTCGCCCTGCACGGGCTCGACGATGATCGCCGCGACGCGGTTCGGATCGACATCGGCGGCGAAGAGCTTCTTCAACACGTTCAGCGACTGCTCGACCGTCGTGCCATGGGCCTCGACCGGGAAGGGTGCGTGGAAGACGTCGCCCGGCATGGCGCCGAAGCCGACCTTGTAGGGCACGACCTTGCCGGTCAGCGCCATGCCCATGAAGGTGCGGCCGTGGAAGCCACCCGAAAAGGCGATGACGGCCTGGCGGCCGGTGGCGGCGCGGGCGATCTTCACGGCGTTCTCGACGGCTTCCGCGCCGGTGGTGACGAAGATCGTCTTCTTGGCGAAGTTGCCGGGGGTGATGGCGTTGAGGCGCTCGGCAAGCTCGACATAGTTCTCGTAAGGAACGACCTGGTGGCAGGTATGCGTGAAGCGGTCGAGCTGCTTCTTGACGGCCTCGATGACGCGCGGGTGGCGGTGGCCGGTATTGACCACGGCGATGCCGGCGGCGAAATCGATATAGCGGTTGCCTTCCTTGTCCCAGATCTCGGCATTCTCCGCACGGTCGGCGTAGATCTGCGTGGTCATGCCGACGCCGCGGGAAATGGCGGCGTTCTTGCGGTCTGTCAGAGGCGTGGCGGTCATGGCGCTGTTCCTGGATCTGGAGGCTTCGTTTCGCTTGACTTGCATTAACTTACATTTTTTCTGCAAGTCTCATGTGGAATTCCTACATTTTTTCTGCAAGAATGCAATGGCATTCTACGCGCGCAATGCGACGGATTTTCCAACCGGCCGGCGCGCCCGGAAATGCTATACGAAGGATAATACAGAATCAGGGATTTGGCGCGATGGGTTCCGGCGAACCGATGCATTACAAGGTGGCGGAAGCCGCACGGCTGGCCGGTGTTTCGGCCTCCACGCTGCGCCTTTGGGAAACGCAGGGCCTCGTCGTGCCTAGCCGCTCGGAAACAGGCCATCGGCAATATAGCGCCGAGGACGTGACTCGGCTGAAACGCATCGCCTGGTATCGCACCGAACGCGGCCTCAACCCCGCCGCCATCCGCGAGGCACTGGAGGCCGAGGAGCCCACTGCCGATACGGCGGCCTCGGAGAGCGATGCGCCGCAGGGTATCGGCCGCAAGCTGCGGAGCCTGCGCCATGCCGCAGGCAAGACGCTCGAACAGGTCGCCGGCGATATCGGCATCGCGACCTCGGTGCTCTCCACCTTCGAGCGCACCTCGTTAGGCGTGACCTTCCGCGTGCTGCACGACCTTGCCGATTACTACGGCACGACCGTCTCCAAGCTCTCCGGCGAGGAAGAAGAGGACAATCGCTCCGTCGTCAGGGCGGGAGAGTGGAAACTGTGGCCGGAGACGTCCCCCGGCGTCACCGTGCAGGTGCTGGCGGACGGGCGCAACATGATGGACTGCCACCGTTTCGTGCTAGCCCCCGGCGCATCGAGCGACGGCGCCTACATGCATGATGGCGAGGAGTTCGTGCACGTGCTTTCCGGGCAGGTCGAGATCGTGCTCGACGGCCACGAATTCCACGACCTCGGCCCAGGCGACAGCCTCTATTTCTCAAGCTGCCGCCGCCACGCCTGGCGCAATCGCCACGATGGCGAGACCGTGCTGATCTGGATCAACACGCCCCCGACATTCTAGGCTTCATTCCGCCGCGACGATGTGGAATTCCCGCGGCTGGTCGCCTTTGGCCGCCCCACCCATGATGTAGATGAGACAGCTTGTCCGCAGGAGCGAGGCGAAGTTCGGCACCGAACCGTTGATCTCCAGCGCCTCGTCATAGAGCGTCGAGAGGAAGCGGGAGGTCGACATTCCCTGGCTCGCCGACATCTCGTCGATCAGGTCCCAGAAGGCTGCCTCGATCTGGATGCTCGTCGAATGCCCCCCGATTCGCACCGAACGGTTGACGGGCCGGTAGCGTTGCGGATCCTGGCCCGCAAAGACCTCACACATGGCATATCCTCCAGTCGTGTTTTTATGATGCGATTATGCGGTGGGGGCCGGCTTTGGTCAAATCATCCCGTAGCGGCGGAAAGCACGCAAAATCCTTCGTTTAAAACTCCGGAAATGAAAATCAGCGTGCGGTAGCGGGCTGCTACCCGCCCCCGCCGATCCGGGCGCAAACTTCCTCCTACAAGTCGAACTGCAAGCAGGGGAAGGCCAGCGTGGCAAAGACCATTCATTCCATGATCCGTGTCCTCGACGAGGGGCGTTCCGTGGATTTCTACGGCAAGGCATTCGGCCTTGCCATCGCCGACCGGCTCGATTTCGAGACCTTCACGCTCGTCTACATGAGCAATGCGGAAAGCGAATTCGAGCTCGAACTGACGATCAACAAGGGCAGGACCGAACCCTACGACCTCGGAGACGGCTATGGTCATCTCGCCGTCTCCGTGGCCGATCTCGACGGCGAGCACGCGCGTCTTGGGGCCCTCGGCTACACGCCGGGCAAGATCGTCGAGTTCAATCGCGACGGAGGTCTGCTCGCCCGATTCTTCTTCGTCACCGATCCGGATGGCTACAAGATCGAGGTCCTGCAACGGCACGGCCGCTTCAAATGAACGGGCGGCGGCCGGAGGAGGTCGCCGCTCTCGGATGCAATGGGAGGAACGTGACATGACGACCATCTACGAGCAGCGCCCCGGGCTTTCCCGGCGCGAGCTTCTCAAGCGCGGCACGCTCGGCGCGGCGCTCATCATCACCGGCAATGCGGTGATCAGCCCCGATCGGGCATGGGGCATGGAGACGGCGGCTCTCAAGCCCGAGACCATGGCGACCCTCATCAAGCTCGCCCGCGACATCTACCCGCACGATGCGATCTCCGACCGTTTCTATGCCATCGCGGTCAAGGGGCACGAGACCAAGGCCGGCACGGACGCCAAGCACAAGGAGCTGATCGAGGCGGGCATCGCCGATCTCGACAAGCGGGCGGGCGAGGGCGGCTATCGCGGCCTCAGCTGGGAAGACGACCGGGTGAAAATCCTGCGCGACATCGAGACGACGCCCTTCTTCCAGGCGGTGCGCGGCGATCTCGTCGTCTCCTTCTATAATCAGAAGGAGCTCTGGCCGCATTTCGGCTACGAGGGCGAATCCTATTCCAAGGGCGGCTACATCGCCCGCGGCTTCAACGACATCGAATGGCTTTGACGGCGGTCTGACGACCCCGCGCCGGAGGAGGCGCGGCCGCAGGGCGTCCACGACGCCGACCGCACATGTTTCGGGAGGAAACCATGGCAGCTCCTTATGATCTCAACGACGACGGCGTGGTCGTCATCATCGGCTCGGGTGCCGGCGGCGGCACGCTGGGCAACGAACTGGCGCAAAAGGGGATCGACGTCGTCATCCTGGAAGCCGGTTCACGGATCGAGCACGAGGACTTCATCAACGACGAATGGGACAGCTTCGCCCAGCTCGCCTGGCTCGACCATCGCACGACCGGCGGCGGCTGGCGGGTCGCGAAGGACTTTCCCAACCTGCCGGCGTGGATCGTCAAGTCCGTCGGCGGCACCACGACGCACTGGGCCGGCGCGTCCCTGCGCTTCCAGGAGCACGAGTTCAAGACGCTCACCCATTATGGCAAGATCGAGGGCGCCAACCTGCTCGACTGGCCGCTGACGCTCGCCGAACTGGAGCCGTATTACGCCAAGGCCGAGGACAAGATGGGCGTGACGCGCACCAACGGCATCGAGGGCCTGCCCGGCAACAACAACTTCAAGATCCTGAAGGCCGGCGCGGACAAGCTCGGCTACAAGGAATGTCACACCGGCAACATGGCGATCAACTCGGCCGATCGCGACGACCGGATGAGCTGTCAGCAGACCGGCTTCTGCTTCCAGGGGTGCAAGTGGGGCGCCAAATGGTCGACGCTCTATACGGAAATCCCGAAGGGCGAGGCGACCGGCAAGCTGGAGATCCGCCCCAACTCGCATGTCGTGAAGATCGAGCACGACGACAGCGGCAAGGTGACGAACGTCGTCTATGCCGATAAGGACGGCAAGCTGCACAGCCAGAAGGCCCGCATCGTCTGCGTCGCCGGCAATTCCATCGAAAGCCCGCGCCTGCTGCTCAATTCCGCATCCGGCAAATATCCGGACGGGCTTGCCAATTCCTCGGGCCAGGTCGGCAAGAACTACATGCGCCACACGACCGGCTCTGTCTATGCCGTCTTCGAAAAGCCGGTGCACATGTATCGCGGCACGACCATGGCCGGCATCATCCGCGACGAGGCGCGGCACGATCCGTCCCGCGGCTTCGTCGGCGGCTACGAGCTGGAGACGCTGTCGCTCGGCGTGCCCTTCATGGCCGCGTTCCTTGATCCGGGCGGCTGGGGCCGCTCCTTCGCCTCCGCCATGGACAGCTATGCCAACATGGCCGGCCTCTGGATCGTCGGCGAGGATCTGGCGCAGGAGCAGAACGCGGTAAAGCTCCATGGCGAACTGAAGGACCAGTACGGCATGCCGATCCCGGATGTCTGGTTCACCGACCATCCGAACGACGTCGCCATGCGTGATCACGCTTACAAGCAGGGCCAGGCGCTCTATGAGGCCGTCGGCGCGACCCGCAGCTTCCCGACGCCGCCCTATCCCTCCACACACAATCTCGGCACCAACCGCATGAGCGAGAAGGCCGAGGATGGCGTTGTCAACAAATGGGGCCAGACCCACGACATCAAGAACCTCTTCGTCTCGGACGGCAGCCAGTTTACCAGCGGCGCGGCGGAAAACCCGACGCTGACCATCGTCACGCTCGCCATCCGCCAGGCTGACTATATCGCCAAGGAAATGGCCGCCGGGACGATCTGAGTTCTGTCGCAATCCTCCCCGGCCGCTCCGGCGGCCGGTGACCGCGCGTGGCGGGTCGAGCCGCGCCAACTGGGGCCGGCCCTGGCCGGCCGCCTTTTCGCGCAGATGCGTTTCAGCCGGCGCGGCGCTTCAACTGCTGTTCGCGGAAGAAGATGAAGAGGCCGGACGCCACGATGAAGCCGGCGCCGACCAGCATGGCGGTCCGGGGCGCATCGCCGAAGAAGATCCAGCCGAAGACCACCGCCCAGAGCAGCATCGTATATTGCAGCGGCACCACGGTCGCCGCGTCGGCGAGCTTCAGCGAGCGGTTCACCAGCATGTGCGCGCTCATCGCCACGATGCCGAGAAGGCTGAGCAGGCCGAAATCGAGCGGCTTGACGGGCGTCCAGCCGGCCGGATCGGCAAGGCACCAGATGCCGGCGAGGATGGCCGCGCCGGCGACCTGCCAGAACACCAGCGTCGTATCGGGCGTGGTTCGCAGCGACCGGCCGAACACCATGGCGAGGCCGAAGGCCATGCTGCCGGCAAGCGCGATCAGCGCGGGCAGGGTGAACGTGTCCTTCGACGGCGACAGCGCGATGAGGACCCCGACGAAGCCCACGATAATGGCCGTCCAGCGCCGCCAGCCGACTTTCTCGCCCAGCATGAGCGGCGAGAGCGCGGCGACGTAGATCGGCGCGGCGAGCCAGTAGGTCATGGTGTCGGCGAGCGGCATATAGGCGACGGCGAAGTAGAAGCCGGATGCCTCTATGGCGAAGAGGGTGGTGCGCAGGATATGCAGCTTCGGCCGATCGACGTCGATCAGCCGCCGCCAGCCCATGCGCCAGAAGAAGGGCATCAGCACGACGAGCGCGGCAAGGCTGCGGATCAGCATGAGCTGGCCGACGGAATAGGTGGAGACCAGCCATTTGCCGAGCACGTCGTTCAGCGAGAACATGACCATGCCGAGCAGCATGAGCATGACGCCGAGACGGGCGGAGCCGGAATGAGGGGAGGAAGCGGCGATGTCGGTCATGGCGGGCGCTCGATGTCTTGGGACCCGAGGGCTGTGACATATTCCGGCAGGCCGATCCAGTCAGCAATTTTGATAGCTGCATAAACCGCACGCCGGTTGATCCGGGCGGAGAGGGGTGGAAGACTGCGCCCGATATCTGCAAGGGTTCTTTCGATGACGAATGAAAAGACAGGACGCCGGCTGCGCTCGCAGGACTGGTTCGACAATCGCGACCATATCGACATGGCGGCGATCTACCTCGAGCGCTTCATGAACTACGGCATCACGCCGGAGGAACTGCGCTCCGGCAAGCCGGTGATCGGCATCGCGCAGAGCGGCAGCGATCTGACGCCTTGCAACCGCCATCACATGGAGCTCGCAAAGCGCGTGCGCGACGGCATCCGCGATGCGGGCGGCATTCCCATCGAGTTCCCGACCCATCCGATCTTCGAGAACTGCAAGCGCCCGACCGCCGCGCTCGACCGGAACCTTGCCTATCTCGGCCTCGTCGAGATCCTCTACGGCTATCCGCTCGACGGCGTCGTGCTGACGACGGGCTGCGACAAGACCACGCCTTCCGCGCTGATGGCGGCCTCGACGGTCGATATCCCGGCCATCGTGCTGTCCGGCGGGCCGATGCTCGACGGCTGGCACGAGGGCGACCTCGTGGGCTCCGGCACGGTCATCTGGCGCTCGCGCCGCAAGCTGGCGGCGGGCACCATCGACGAGGACGACTTCCTCGCCGCCGCGATGGATTCGGCGCCTTCCATCGGCCATTGCAATACGATGGGCACGGCCTCGACCATGAATGCGCTGGCCGAAGCGCTCGGCATGTCGCTGACGGGCTGCGCCGCCATTCCCGCCGCCTATCGCGAGCGCGGGCAGATGGCCTACCGCACCGGCAGGCGGGCGGTGGAGCTGGTGCTGGAGGATGTGCGCCCCTCGCATATCCTGACGCGCGGGGCGTTCCTCAACGCTATCCGCGTCAACTCGGCCATCGGCGGCTCGACCAATGCGCAGCCCCACCTGATGGCGATGGCCAGGCACGCCGGCGTGGCGCTGGAGCCCGAGGACTGGCAGGCATACGGCTACGATATCCCGCTGCTCGCCGACGTGCAGCCCGCCGGCCGCTTCCTCGGCGAGCGGTTCCACCGGGCCGGCGGGGTGCCGGCGATCATGCGTGAGCTGCTTGATGCCGGAAAGCTCGACGGGACCTGTCCCACCGTCACGGGCCGCACCGTCGAGCAGAACATCGAGGGGCGTGGGGCGACCGACCGGGAGGTCATCCGCCCCTATGGCGAGCCGCTCAAGGAGCGGGCCGGCTTCCTCGTGCTCAAGGGCAACCTCTTCGACTTCGCGATCATGAAGACCTCGGTGATCTCCGACGAGTTCCGCAAGCGCTATCTCAGCGAGCCGGGGCGCGAAGGCGTCTTCGAGGGGCGGGCCGTCGTCTTCGACGGTTCGGAGGACTATCACCGGCGCATCAACGATCCGGCGCTCGGCATCGACGAGCGGACGATCCTCGTCATAAGGGGCGCGGGACCGCTCGGCTGGCCGGGTTCGGCGGAGGTCGTCAACATGCAGCCGCCGGATCATCTCCTCAAGCGCGGCATCACCAGCCTGCCGACCATCGGCGACGGGCGCCAGTCGGGCACGGCAGACAGCCCGTCGATCCTCAATGCCTCGCCGGAAAGCGCCGCGGGCGGCGGGCTCGCCTGGCTGCGCACCGACGATGTGATCCGCATCGATCTTGGGAAGGGCCGCTGCGACATGCTTGTGGACGCGGCGGAGATCGAGCGGCGCAAAGCGGACGGCATTCCGCCGGTGCCGGCGGATGCGACGCCGTGGCAGCGCATCTACCGCAAGACCGTCACCCAGCTTTCGGACGGCGCCGTCATCGACGGCGCGGCGGATTTCCGCAAGATCGCGGAGACGCCGCCCCGCCACAACCATTGACGGGCGTCATCCCCGGCGGGCGACGAGGATGCCGGCCAGCACGATCGCCCCGCCGACCGCCTGAAGCATGCTGACCGGCTCGGCCAGCAGGATCCAGGCGAGGATGGCGGCGACCACCGGCTGGAGGAGCAGCGTCAGCGAGGAGAAGGCCGTCGGCAGATAGGCGAGGGCATAGGTGACGAGGCCCTGCCCGCCGACATGGCTGATGAAGGCAAGGCCGATCAGCATCGCCCAGCCGAAGGCCGCCGTCGGCAGCATGGCATCTTCGAAGAGGAGCGCGACCGGCAGCATGCAGATGGCGGCGGAAAGCGTCGTCCACACCATGATGCGCAGCGTGGAGAAGCGCGAGCGCACGTGGCCGAGCGCCAGCATGTAGCAGGCATAGAAGAAGGCGGCGACGATGGCTGTCGCATCGCCCGCAAGCTGCCCGCCGCCGATGGCCGCCGGCCCGCCTTTCAAAACGATGACGCCGACCAGCGCGATCGCCAGCCCGGTTAGGAAGACGGGCGTGATGCGCGTGCGGAAGAACAGCCAGGAGCCGAGCGTGACGAAGACGGGGGCGAGGTTGGTCAGCAGCGTCGCATTGGCGACGGAGGTCATGTGCAGCGAAAGATGCCAGGCGGCTAGGTCCGACGCCAGGAAGAGGCCCGGCAGCAAGAGGACGAGATAGTCGCGCAGGCCGGCCGGCGTTTCGCCGCCTTCCTTCGCCACCTTCGACATGACGTAGAACGGCAGGAGGGCCAGCGACACCCGCCAGAACGCGGTGGCCATCGGCCCCACTTCGGAAAGCCGCACGAAGATCGGCGATCCGCCAATGGCGATGCCTCCCGCTAGCAGGGCGATGAGGGCGAGGCGGGCATGACGGGAGGCGGTAATGGGGGACACGGCAACAGTCCGGCTATCGGGATCGCCGGCTGAGCTATCAGACCGCGACCGCCAGAGCCAGAGGTGCGCGCGGGTTTCGATGGAAAACTTTCCGCGGCGGTTCCCGTATCCGCCGGAACGGCAAGGCGCGGCTTCTCGCGATCCGTGCTTGAAGGGGTGGCGGGGATGGAGGATATTTCCGGTACCCCCGCTTGCCGGCCCGGCTCCGAACCCCTAAACCGGCTGCGGGCTTTGCGAGGGAGGGCGCCTTGAACGACAACAATGTCCTGAAGTTCGAACGCCGGAAGCCGAAGCCGGAGAACAAGCCCGCATCGCCCGGCCCGAAGAAGGGGCTGATCTGGCTGGCCGTCGCCGTGGTGATCGCCCTGGTCTGGGCCTATTACCAGTTTCTTGCGCCGCAGAGCCTTTGACGGCGCCTATTCGCCCTGAACGGTTCCCGGGCCGAAATAGATCGGTCCCGCGTCTTCCTCGGCGGTGAAGGTGAAGCCGTCCGCCGGGACCAGGGTCAGGATGACATTGTCCTTCCTCGTCAGAAGGTCGAGCTTGCCGGCGGCGAACCGCCATTTCGCCCATCCCTTACCCTTCCAGCGATCCGGGCATGCGCCGGCCTGTTCGAGCGTCCCGCCGGTCGACGAGCGGGCGCTGACGGCAAAGCTGCAGGCTTCGGCATTATTCGCGCCACTGAGGGTGAAGGTCCCGTCCAGCGGCTCTTTCAGCGATTGCGGTTCCTGCGGCGCGCCGCGGTCGAGCGAGACCTGACGGCCGTCGTCGAACGTTGCGCCATAGGACCCATCTTCGCTTTTGGACAGCGCGATGACCGTCTTGCCCAGCGGGTCGATGAAGGCGATCCCGTCGTCGCGAAGGGTCCATGCGGCGACGTCCCCGAACGGGAAGTTGCGCAGGCAGGTCGCTGAGATGTCGACGCCCGCGCCGCCGATCGCCCCTTCGGTCCCGAGCGTCACGCGGCAATGGGGATCGCCTTCGGAAACGCCGGAAAAGGTCCAGTCGCCGGCGAGCGGTTTTGCCCAGTCGGCCGCCTCGTCCGCCAGCGCCGGCCCGCAAAGGCCGGCGGCGAGCACGGCGGGCAGCATTCTCCTGCGAAACTTCATAGAACGCCCCATTCGACCGAACCCCGCGCGATCGCTCTTCGCGCATAAAGTGCAGGCGATTTCCGGCATTGGCAAGCGGGACATGGGAACAGGACTTCGGCCGGCACGTTAAGCCCGCGACCTTGAAAAGGAGGCAGGCAGATGGAAAGACAGGCTGAAGCAGCGAAGGGCAAGGAAAAGGGCGGCCGGGACGAGACGAAACCCGGCACCATCGTCGCCGGGCCGGAGGCGCATGCGCGGGAAAAGGGCGGCCAGGATCCCTCGGCTCCCAAGCCCGGATCGGCGAAGGATACGGCGAAGAAGCCGGACCGGTCCTGAAATGGGACTGCCTTCCCCGCAGGCGGGGGAAGGCGTTTTCGGATGGATTGGTTATGCCGCCAGATCGAAGCGATCGGCGTTCATGACCTTGGTCCAGGCGGCGACGAAGTCCTTGACGAACTTCTCCTTGCTGTCGTCCTGGGCGTAGACTTCCGCATAAGCGCGCAGCACCGAGTTCGAACCGAAGACGAGGTCGACGCGGGTTGCCGTGTACTTTGCCACGCCGGTCTTGCGGTCGCGGATTTCGTACAGGTTGGCGCCCGTCGGGACCCACGAATAATTCATGTCGGTGAGCGTGGTGAAGAAGTCAGTCGTCAGCGCGCCGACCCGGTTCGTGAAGACGCCATGGGCGGTGCCGGCATGGTTCGTGCCGATGACGCGCAGGCCGCCGATGAGAGCCGTCATTTCCGGTGCCGTCAGGCCCATGAGCTGGGCGCGGTCGAGCAGCAGCTCTTCCGGGCTCACCACATAGTCCGTCTTCTGCCAGTTGCGGAAACCGTCGGCGAGCGGCTCGAGCGGCGCGAAGCTGTCCGCGTCGGTCTGCTCGGCGGTGGCATCGCCCCGGCCGGGAGCGAAGGGCACGGTGACGTCGAAGCCGGCGGCCTTAGCGGCCTGCTCGACACCCCAGTTGCCGGCCAGCACGATGACGTCGGCAACGCTTGCACCCGAGGCCGCGGCGATCGGCTCGAGGACGGACAGGACGCGGGCGAGGCGTGCCGGTTCATTGCCTTCCCAATCCTTCTGCGGAGCGAGGCGGATACGCGCGCCGTTCGCACCGCCGCGGTAGTCCGAACCGCGATAGGTGCGGGCGCTGTCCCAGGCCGTGGCGACGAGGTCGGCCGGTGCAAGGCCGGACGCGGCGATCTTCGCCTTGACGGCCGAGACGTCGTAGCCGGTGCTGCCGGCCGGGACCGGATCCTGCCAGACGAGGTCCTCAGCCGGAACGTCCGGGCCGAAGTAACGGGACTTCGGGCCCATGTCGCGGTGGGTCAGCTTGAACCAGGCGCGGGCGAAGGCGTCCGAGAAGGCAGCGAAGTCGTTCATGAAGCGCAGCGAAATCTCGCGGTAGATCGGGTCCACCTTCAGCGCCATGTCGGCATCGGTCATCATCGGGATGGTGCGGATCGAGGGATTCTCGACATCGACCGGCTTGTCTTCCTCGGCGATGGTGATCGGCGCCCACTGCGATGCTCCGGCGGGGCTGCGGGTCAGCGTCCATTCATGTTTGAACAGCATCTCGAAGAAGCCGTTGTCCCACTTCGTCGGCTCGGAGGTCCAGGCGCCCTCGATGCCGGAGACGACCGTGTCACGGCCGATGCCGCGGCCATGGGTGTTCATCCAGCCGAGGCCCTGGAATTCGGGGCCGGCGGCTTCCGGGTCGGGGCTGAGATTGCTCGCCTTGCCGTTGCCGTGCGACTTGCCGATGGTATGGCCGCCGGCCGTCAGCGCGACGGTTTCCTCGTCGTCCATTCCCATGCGGGCAAAGGTCTCGCGCATCTGCGCGGCCGTCGCCAGCGGGTCCGATTTGCCGTTGACGCCTTCCGGGTTGACGTAGATGAGGCCCATCTGCACGGCGGCAAGCGGGTTTTCCAGCGTCGCGGGATTGGCGACGTCGCCGTAGCGGCCGTCGCTCGGGGCGAGCCATTCCTTCTCGTTGCCCCAGTAGACGTCCTTTTCCGGCGCCCAGATGTCCTCGCGGCCGAAGGCGAAGCCGAAGGTCTTCAGGCCCGCGACGTCATAGGCGATGGTGCCGGCGAGTGCGATGAGGTCGGCCCAGGAGATCTTGTTGCCGTATTTCTTCTTGATCGGCCAGAGCAGGCGGCGGCCCTTGTCGGTGTTGACGTTGTCCGGCCAGGAATTGAGCGGGGCGAAGCGCTGGTTGCCGGTGTTGGCACCGCCGCGGCCGTCGGCGGCGCGGTAGGACCCAGCAGCATGCCAGGTGACGCGGGCCATCATGCCGACATAGCTGCCCCAGTCGGCCGGCCACCATTCCTGGCTGTCGGTCATCAGCGCGCGCAGGTCCGCCTTCAGCGCTTCCACGTCGAGCTTCTTCAGCTCTTCGCGATAGTTGAAGTTCTTGCCCAGCGGATTGGTCTTGGTGTCGTGCTGGTGCAGGATATCGAGGTTCAGCGCGTTGGGCCACCATTCCATGACGGAGTTGCCGAGAGCGGTGGCGCCGCCGTGCATGACCGGACACTTGCCGGTCGTCGTGGTCTTCGTATCCATTTGGTCCTCCAACGGATTTTCTTCGAGCTATGGACACTGGAAGGGCTTTTGCGGGCACGCCCCTTGGGTCGGCGGCGCCGAAAACGTCTTCCGAGTGGCCCAGAACTAGCAAACCTCTTCCATAAATTCCAATTGTAAAACCTAAAGGCTGCGATATGCTCAGGTTATGATTGGCCTCTCCATGAAACACCTGCGCTATTTCGATGCGCTCGCCCGGCTCGGCCATTTCGGCCGGGCCGCGGAGAGCTGCGCCATTTCCCAGCCCGCGCTGTCCGTGCAGATCCGCGAGCTGGAGGATCTGGTCGGCGCGCCGCTGGTGGAAAGGGGCGGGCGCCGCATCCGCCTGACGGGGCTTGGCGAGGAATTCGCCGGCCGGACGCGGGCGATCCTGCGCGCCGTCGACGAACTCGGGGATCTCGGCCGCGCCTCGCACGGGCCGTTTGCCGGCCGGCTTCGCCTCGGCGTCATCCCCACCATCGCACCCTATCTCCTGCCGGGGGTCATCAAGGCGCTGACGCTGCAATATCCCGAGCTCGATCCCCGGCCGCGCGAGGCGATCACGCACCGGCTGATCGAGGACCTCGCCGAAGCCAAGCTCGATGCGGCCATCGTGGCCCTTCCGGTATCCGAGCCGGCGCTCGAGGAGGTGCCGCTCTTCGAGGAGGAATTCGTGCTGGTTCGGCCGCCGGAGGATGCGGGCAAGCCCGTACCGAGTTCCGATCGGCTGCACGAGATGCGGCTGCTCCTGCTGGAGGAGGGGCACTGCTTCCGCGAGCAGGCACTGTCGCTCTGCAACATCACGCCGTCCTCGACGCGGGAACTGATGGAGGGAAGCTCGCTCTCGACCCTCGTCCAGATGGTCGGCGCGGGCATCGGGGTGACGCTCATCCCGCAGATGGCCGTCGAGACGGAGACGCGCTCCGCCTCGGTCTGCATCTCGCGCCTTGCCGAGCCGCGCCCGACGCGAAGGATCGGCATGGTCTGGCGCAAGACGAACCCGCTTTCCGCCCAGTTCACCCGCATCGCCGAAATCGTCCGGCAAACCGGGCTGGAGAAACAGGTTCGCGCCCAGTTATGAAAGGCAAAAGCGAAGCGCGATTCCAACCCGGCCCCCTGTTCATTCGAAGATGAATGGTCACATAAAATGATGCAGCAAACAGAGAGGACCGCCACCGGCGCGTCGGATGCGGCGGTCGCGCTTTCCAACGGCAGGGCGCGCATCACCGTGCGGCCCGATCTCGGCGCCGGGCTGACGGCGTTCGACGTGCGGCATGGTGAAGGCTGGCAGCCGATCTTCCGGACGGTCGATCCCGGGACGGCGCATCCCTTCGCCCTGTCCAATATCCTGCTCGTGCCCTTTTCCGGGCGCGTTTCCGGAGGCGGCTTCTCGTTCGACGGTGTCTTCCATGCATTGCCCCGCAACATGGAGAGCGAGGCCTATCCGCTCCACGGCAGCGGCTTTTCGGCCGCGTGGCATGTCGCGTCGGAAGGGGCGGATTTCATGTGCCTTGCGCTCTCGGCGGAAGGGCCGGGGCCATTCCGTTTCGACGCGGCGGTGACGTATCGCCTCATTGATGCAGGGCTCCTCATGACGCTCGACGTCACCAATCGCGCCGCCATCCGGTTGCCTTATGGCCTTGGTTTCCATCCCTGGTTCGTGCGCGATGCGGATACGACGCTCGCCGCCCCGGCCACGGACGTCTGGCTGGAGCAGGCCGATCATCTCCCAAAGGGCCGCGAGCCCGTCGCCATGCATCCGGACATGGATTTCAACCGATCCCGGCTTCTTCCGGCCCGTTGGGTCAACAACTGGTTCGACGGTTGGGACGGCAAGGCGCGGATCGCCTGGCCGGGAAGAGGCCTCGCGGCGGATATCGAGGCGAGCGAGGCGCTGAACCGCTATGTCATCTTTTCGCCGGCAGCGGATGCGGACTTCGTCTGTTTCGAGCCGGTGACGCATCCCGTCGACGCCTTCAACCTGCCCGGTGAGCCGCGGGACCATGGGCTCAAGGTGCTGGAACCGGGCGAATGCCTCGGCGTCTCCATGCGCATCACGATCCATCCCGCATAATGAAAGCACGAAGGCCGCGGTCCGGTGTCGGAGACGCGGCCTTTGCAAGATGGGTGAGGCCTGTCAGGTCCGCCGGCCGGCGGCTGCCGAGCGGAGGTTGTCGAGCAGTACGGCGAGCAACAGGATGAGGCCGCGCACGACATATTGGTAGAAAGCCTGGATGTTGAGGAGATTCATGACGTTCTCCGCAATGCCCATGATGAGCACGCCGACGATGACGCCCGTCATGGCTGCCCGGCCGCCGGCAAGCGAGACGCCGCCGAGCACGCAGGCCGAGATGACCGAAAGTTCGAGGCCCGTGGCGGCATTCGGCTGGCCCGAGGTGATGCGCGAGGCGAGCAGCACGCCGGCCACTGCGCAGACGAAGCCCTGCAGCGCGAAGATCCAGATGCGCATGTTGGAGACATTGACGCCGGCAAGCCGCGAGGCTTCGGGATTACCGCCGATCGCCAGCGTGTTCTTGCCGAAGACCGTGCGGTTCAGCACGAAGCCGAAGACGACGAAGAAGACGGCCATGACCCAGATCGGCGTCGGGATGCCGAGGAGTTTCGACAGGGCAAGCTGGTAGAAGCCGGGATCGTTGATGCCGACGGCGCGGCCGTCCGAGGCGATCAGCGCGAAGCCGCGCACGATCTGCATGGTGGCGAGCGTCGTGATGAGCGCGTTGATGCGGAAGCGGGCGATGACCACGCCATTGATGAGGCCGACCGCCCCGCCGCACAGAAGCGCGGCGATGAGGCCGACGACGATAGAGCCCGAGGCATTGGAGGCCATGACGGCGATCATGCCGGAAAAGGCGACGGTCGAGCCGACCGACAGATCGAAGTCGCGCGAGGCGAGGCAGAACATCATCGTGCAGGCGACGATGCCGATGGTGACCACCGATTGCAGCAGGCCGAGCATGTTGCGCTCGGTCAGGAAGTTCGGCACCGTGAGCGCCACGATGGCGAAGGCGACGGCGAAGATGACGACGAGGCCCTGCTCGCCGAGGAGGAGTTTTTTCAAGGACGTCATCGCGACTGGACCTGCTGTGTTGGAAGTTCGCTGGCATTGGCCACATCGGGAAGAGCGGCGGCAAGGATACGACGCTCGTCGAAATCGGCACGCTCGATATCGGCGGCCACCCGGCCCTGACACATGACCATGATGCGGTCGGTTATGCCCATCACCTCGGGCAATTCGCTCGATATGACGACGATCGCCATGCCTTGGCCGGCAAGCTCGTAGAGGATTTCGTAGATTTCCGACTTGGCGCCGACATCGATCCCGCGCGTCGGCTCGTCGATGATGAGGACTTTCACGCCCTGTTCGGAAAGCCAGCGGCCGAGGATGACCTTCTGCTGGTTGCCGCCCGACAGATTGACGATGTCCTGCTTGCGCGAGGGCGTGCGCACGCGCAGCTTGGCGATGAAGCGCTCGGCCAACTCCGCTTCCTTCTTCGGCTGGAGAATGCCGAAGGGGGAGAAATGGCGGCGCGAGGAGATCGCCATGTTCTCCTCGATATTGCGGCCCTGCACGATGCCGTCGAACTTGCGGTCTTCCGGGCAGAGCACGATGCCGGCGCGGATGGCGTGCGGCGGACTGTCGGGCACGACTGCCCGGCCATCGACGCTGACGGTGCCCTGCAGGCGGCTGTCGGCACCGTAGACGAGGCGTGCCATTTCGCTGCGCCCGGCGCCGATCAGGCCGAAGAAGCCGAGGATCTCGCCCTGGCGCACGGAGAAACCGATCGGATTGCGCAGCTTGCGGCCCGAAAGATCCTTGACCTCCAGCCGCACGGCACCCCGCTCGCGCGGGCGAAAACCCCAGATGTTGGAAATCTCGCGGCCGACCATTTCGGCGATGATCTGCTCGCGCGTGATCTCGGCAATCGCGGGATGATGGGCGGCAAGCTTGCCGTCGCGCAGCACCGTGAGGCTGTCGCACAGGCGGAAGATCTCGTCGAGGCGGTGCGAGACATAGAGGATGACCTTGCCCTGCGCGCGCAGGCGGTCGATCAGCGCGAAGAGGATTTCGCTTTCGCGCGAGGAGAGCGAGGAGGTGGGCTCGTCCAGCGCGATGACGCGCGCATCGGCCATCACCGCCTTGGCGATCTCCACCATCTGGCGCTCGCCGATCGAAAGCGAAGCGACCTTGGCGGTGGGGTCGATGTCGATGCCGATCTCCGCGAGCTTCTCCTTGACCACGCCGACGAGGCGCGTGCGGTCGATGACGCCGGCCCTGCCGGGAAAGCGGCCGAGCCAGAGGTTTTCGGCGACCGTCAGCTCGGGCACCAGCTGGAGTTCCTGGTGGATGACGATGACACCGGCCTCGAAGGCATCCCGCACGGAGCGGTAATGCTGCGCCTTGCCGTCGATGAGGATCTCGCCGGCATCGGCGGACTGGTCGCCGGAGAGCACGCGGATGAGGGTGGATTTGCCCGCGCCGTTTTCGCCCATCAGGCCATGCACGGCGCCCTTCTTCACGCAGAAGGAAACGTCGGCGAGCGCCTGCACGCCGGGATATCCCTTGGATATCGCCCTGAATTCGAGAAAGTCCGTCATGTCAGCACCCCGAAAGAGGCCCGGCGACTGTGCCGCCGCCGGGCTGAGGTCATCCTCAGAGGATGATTATTCGATGCCGAGGTCCTTGCGAACCGTTTCGTAATTGTCGCGCAGCGCGATCTGGCCGGCGGTCAGGATCAGCTTTTCCGGTTCCTTGCCGTTGGCGACCCAGTCGTACATGTTGAGCGCGGTCTCGTAGCCGTGGCGCTTCGGCGAGATGATCACGGTGCCGAAGAAGCCGGTGGCCGCGGGCTTCTTGAACTCGTTGATCGCCGAATCCGCCCCGCCGATGCCGACGCCGATCATGCTGTCGGCGGCAATGCCGACGCTTTCGGTGGCGCGCACCGCGCCGAGGACGGCTTCGTCATTGAGGCCGACGGCGACCCAGTGCTTGATGCCGGCATTCTTGTTGAGAACGACGGTCGCGGCATTGAGGGCGGCTTCCGTATCGGTCTTGGCCTGGGGCGCGTCGAAGATGTTGGCTTCCGGGAAGCCGGCGGCCTTCAGCACGGAGAGTGCGCCTTCGACGCGGTCGACGGCCGTTGGGAGCTGGTCGTAGGAGACGCGGATCGCGCCGACGTCCTTCATGTCCCAGCCGCGCTTCTTGATTTCGTCGACGATCGTCTGGCCGACGGCCTCGCCGATCTTGGTGGCGGAAATGCCCATATGCGGCACGTCCTCGATGGGGCTGCCATCGGCGTTCACGAGGCGGTCGTCGACGGTCATCAGCTTGAGATCGTTGGCGGCGGCCTTGGCGACGATGCCGGGGCCGAGCTTGACGTCCGGCGTGCAGATGATGAAGCCCTGGGCGCCCTGCGCGCCGAGATTGTCGATGGCCGACTGAACCTTCTCGCCGTCTTCCGCGCCGATCTTGACGAGGGTGAAGCCCTTCTCCCTGGCGGCGACGTCGGCGAATTTCCATTCGTCCTGGAACCACGGCTCTTCCGGCTGCTTCACGATGAAGCCGATCTTCACGTCGGCGGCGAAGGCGGAGGTTGCGGCGAATACGGCGACGGTGCCAGCCAGGATGGCTGCCTTGATAAAGCCCATTGTCTCTCTCCCAAAACAACTGCGTCTGCAGTGATCTTGGTGTAGGGTTTTTCATCATATCCGTCAATTGTCTTTGTATGATGAATTGAATATCGATGTATGATAGTGATGTCGGATCGACGCGAAACCGGCCGTCGCCAGCGCGGCTGAAACCGGTTATGCATCGCAGGCTGAATGGGATGGAGAATGGTCGTGCAGCAACAGAGTGAGCGCCCGGATATGTCCGAAGGCGAGGGGAGCGTGCGCCGGCCCCGGGTGCAGAAGAACGTGACGCGGACGATCGCGACCGATATCTGCGCCGATGTCTTCCCGGTCGGCGCCTTCCTGCCGACGGAGAACGAGTTGTGCCTGCGCTACGGCGTCAGCCGCACGGTCATCCGGGAATCGCTGAAGATCCTCGAATCCAAGGGGCTTGTGCGCGGGCGCTCGCGCGTCGGCACGGTCGTCTGCCCGAAGGAGGAGTGGAACATCCTCGACCAGCAGGTGCTGGAATGGATCGGTCCGCGCATCTTCGAGCTCGACCTTCTCAACTGCGTGCTGGATGCCCGTCGCGCCATCGAGCCCTTCGCCGCGGAATTCGCCGCCGAGCGGGCGACGCTACAGGAGGTCGCCGAGATCGAGCGCGCCTGGGAGGAGATGCGCGATGCGGAGGGAGACCTCGAAGCCTTCACCAAGGCCGACGTCGCCTTTCATGCGGGGCTCCTGAAGGCGAGCCACAACCAGGTCTTCATGCAGCTCGCCAGCATCATCCGGGCGGCGCTGGAATTTTCCCTGCACACCTCCAACGAGGCGGCGGATGCGCGCGGCGAGGCGGTGGAAATCCACAGGCAGCTCGTCGAGGCGCTACGCCTTCGCGACAGGCAAGCCGCCCGCGAATGCTCGCGCCGCATGCTCGACATCGCCGCGCGCGACATCGCGATCGCCGTCCGCAATCATCCGTCGTCGAACGGCCGCTGAGGAGAACCGACATGGCAGGACGTCTCGAAGGCAAGCGGATCGTCGTCACCGGCGCGGCGCAGGGCATCGGCCTTGCCATGGCCGAGGCCTTTCTTGCGGAAGGGGCGAGCCTCTTCCTGATCGACCGCGATGGCGGTCTGCTTTCCTCTGAGACGGAGCGCCTGCGCGCGGCCGGCGGGCTGATCGGCCATGCGGCAGTCGATATCACCGATGCGGCGGCCATCGAGAGTGCCGTGGCGGCCGCGACGCTGGAGATCGGCCGGCCGAACGCGCTCGTCAACAATGCCGGTGTCAATGTCTTCTTCGAACCGTTGAAGCTTTCCGATGCCGACTGGCAGCGCTGCCTCGACATCAATCTCAAGGGCGCCTGGAATTGCAGCCGCGCGGTGCTGCCGGGCCTGATCGAGGAAGGCGGCGGCGTCATCCTCAACATCGCCTCCACCCATGCCTTCACCATCGTTCCCCACAGCTTCCCGTATCCGGTTGCCAAGCATGCCCTGCTCGGCATGACCAAGGCCCTTGGCCTCGAATATGCCGGGCAGGGCGTGCGGGTGAACGCGCTGGCGCCGGGCTATGTGCGCACGCAGAAGGTCGTGGACTACTGGAACAGCTTCCCCGATCCCGCGGCAGCCGAGGCGGAAACCCTGAAGCTCCATCCCGGCGGGCGCATCGCGACGCCGGAGGAAATCGCTAGGGCGGCGCTCTTCATGATCTCGGACGAATGCCCGTTCATGAATGCCACCTGCCTGACGGTCGATGGCGGGATGACGGTGCTGCACCATCCCTGACCGTTAATCCGAAAATCGCCGCCTCGCGACGGGGAGCCCGCCTTGTGTCGTCGAAGCCGGCCATTGGTGGCGCGCGAGCGGGCCGGGCATGGTGCGGCCTGCGAGTGTTCGCCATGCCCCCGCTCAAACCTTCCGTCCCTTCGGCGTGAATTGATTTTCGCCGCGACCATTGCGGCCGGGCCGAGGCGCGGGCAGCAATCCATGGATCGCTGCCCGCACGGGATTGGCGATCGCGGATAGCGGATTTTACTCTTGTAAAAATGAAAATACATCTGTATCAATTTGCGCACGGGCTTTGGGTTTTGGGAGCGAGCCCACGCAAAGCCCTCGTTCCATCATTCGGGCGGGAGGGATTTCGCCTGCTCCAAGGGAGGTCATCATGAAGAAACTCGTCACGTTGCTGGCATGCGCCGCCGCGTTCGCGCTGCCTGTCGTCGCCTCGGCCGAGGACGCCGCCGGCACCACCAAGAAGGATAGCTATCGCTTCGTCGTCGTGCCGAAGGTCGTTCATCCCTGGTTCGACAAGGTGAACGAAGGCGCGCAGGCCGCCGCCGCCGCGATCAAGGCGCAGACCGGCTCCAGCGTAGAGGTTATCTATTCGGCGCCGCAGTCCGCCGATGTCGTCCAGCAGAACCAGATCATCGACAGCGCGCTGGCGACCCAGCCCGACGGCCTGGCGCTCGACCTGCTCGACCCTTCGGGCAACCGCGCCTCGCTCGAGGAAGCGCAGAACCAGAAGATCCCGCTGGTGATCTTCGATTCCGTGCCGCCGGAAGGCATGGCGATCCCCTATATCGGCTCGGACTTCTGCGAGCAGGCCAAGATCGCCGCACGCCGCCTCGTCGAGGTTCTCGGCGGCGAGGGCGAGGTCGCCATCATGCAGGGCGTGCCGACCGCGCCGAACCATTCGATCCGCGCCGAGTGCCACCGCCAAGTCTTCGCCGAGCATCCCGGCATCAAGGTCGTCGCCGAAGGCATCGACAACGACAGCATCGAGACGGCGCAGCAGCAGGCGGCCGCCATCATGCAGGCGAATCCCAACCTCAAGGGCTGGGTCGCGTCCGACGCCGCCGGCCCGATCGGTATCGGCCAGGCCATCGTCGAAGCCGGCAAGCAGGGCAAGGTCACGCTGGTCGGCCTCGACAACCTGCCGGAAATGCTGGACATGATCCGCAACGGCGTCGCCGACAGCTCTTCGGCCTCGCAGCCGGAGCTTCAGGGCTACTGGTCGGTCATGCTGCTGTGGGCGCAGGCGACGGGCGCCAAGGTGCCGGGCTACCTCGACACCGGCAACGCCTTCCTCACCAAGGAAAACGTGGGCGGCTGATCCGGCGCGACCGGATTGCCGTAAGGCGCGGGGATCCTTCCCGCGCCTCTTCCATCTCATCGTGACGCGAGGTGCCCCATGGCCTATCTCGAAACCCACGGCCTTGGCCGGGACTTTCCCGGCGTGACCGCCCTCGACAAGGTCGACCTGTCGATCGAACTTGGCCGCACGCATATTCTCGCCGGCGAGAACGGTGCCGGCAAATCCACCCTCGTCAAGATCCTCACCGGCACGGACCGGGCCTCGCGCGGCAAGGTGCTGATCGACGGCCGCGACCCGGCGGAGGACCCGAGCCTCTACAAGAACGTCGCCTATGTCCCGCAGGAGCTCAACCTCTTCCCGCAGATGAGCGTCGCCGAGAACCTCTTCATGCCGTTCAGCCGGACGGGGCATGGTGGCCTTCTCGTCGACCGCGGCGCCCTCGTCGAGGAGGCGCGGACCTATCTCGAGCGCTTCGGCATCGAGGCCGATCCGCGCGAGCTGGTGGCCAATATCTCGGTTTCCGACCAGCAATTGCTCCAGATCGCCCGCGCCTGCACCAATGCCAGCATGAAGGTCCTCATCCTCGACGAGCCGACGTCGTCGCTGACGCGCGTCGAGGTGGACCGCGTCTTCAAGGTCATCCGCGGTCTTCTCGACCGCGACCACGCCATCGTCTTCATCAGCCACAAGATGGACGAGGTCTTCGCCATCGGCGACGACTACACGGTGCTGCGCAACGGCGAGAAGGTCGAGAGCGGCCGGATCGTGGATATCACCGAGGCCGACCTGATCCGCGCCATGTCCGGCCGCGATGTCGCCTTCGAAGAGCATTTCCGGCCGAAAGGCCCCGTCACCGACACCATCATGGAGGTGCGCGGCCTTTCCGGCCCCCGCTTCCAGGATGTCGGCTTCGAGCTGCGCCGCGGCGAGATCCTCGGTTTCGCCGGTCTCGTCGGCGCCGGCCGTTCGGAGGTCATGCAGACGATCTTCGGCTTCCTCAAGGCCAAGGCCGGCACGGTTAAGGTCGATGGCAAGCCGTGGACACTCAACGATACCGCCGCCTCGGTCGACGGCGGCATGCTGTACCTTTCCGAGGAGCGCAAGCACCACGGCATCTTCCCGCTCCTGTCGCTGCGCGAGAATATCGGCATCTCCATCCTCTCGCTCACCAGGGGGGCCTTCGGCATCAGCAGCGGGCGCGAGCGCGAGGCGGTGCAGAAGATCATCGACGACTACGGCATCCGCACGTCGGGCATGGGCAAGCGCATCTCGCAGCTTTCCGGCGGCAACCAGCAGAAGGCCATCATCGGCCGGGCAATGGCGACGCGGCCGCGCGTGCTGATCTTCGACGAACCCACCAAGGGCATCGACATCCGCACCAAGACCGAGATCTACCGGATCATGAAGGGCCTTGCCGAGGAAGGCGTCGGCGTCATCCTCGTCTCCTCGGAGCTCGATGAACTGAAGAAATGCGCGAGCCGCATCGTCACGATGCACCACGGCCGCATCACCGGCGCGTTCGATACCGCCGAAACCAGCAATGAAACACTCGTAGGCGCCATCTTCGGCACGGAGGCGAAAGCCGATGCAAAGTAAATCCCTCGCGCTCCTGACGCGCAGCCCCCTTGCCGGCGTTTTCGTCGCGCTCGCCGTCATCTTCGTGCTGTCGGCGCTGATCTCCCCCTATTTCCTCACGCCCTACAACCTTTCGGTCATCGCGCGCGGGCTTGCCTTCGTCGGTCTCATCACCATCGCGCAGTCCATGCTGATGGTGCTCGGCGAGCTCGACCTCTCCCTCGGCGTCATCGGGGGCCTGTGCGGCGTCATCTCCGGCATCCTGATGGTCCGGCTCGGCCTGGAGCCCTATTCGGCCATGCTGCTCGCCATCCTGCTCGGCGCCGGCCTCGGCCTCCTCAACGGCCTGCTGGTGACGGTGCTGCGGCTCCATTCGCTGGTGCTGACCATCGGCACGGCCGGCATCTTCGGCGGCGCCAACCTCGTGCTGACGCGCGGCGTCGCCATCACCGGCATCCCGCGCGAGGTGCAGTATCTCGGCCGCGGCGATGTCCTCGGCATGCCGGTGCCCTTCGTCATCATGCTGGTCGCGCTCGCCGTCGCCACCTTCGTCATGCTGAAGACGCCCTTCGGCCGCTACATGTACGCCATCGGCAACAACCAGGCCGGCGCCCGCATGCTGGGCATCAAGGTGGACAAGATCCGCCTTCTCGTCTTCGTCGCCGCCGGCGCCATCGCCGCGCTCGCGGGCGTCCTGATGGTCGCCCGCCTCGGCACCGCCCAGCCGTCGATCGGCGAGACCTGGGTGCTGGCGCCCATCGCCGCCTCGGTCATCGGCGGCGTCGCCACGACGGGCGGCATCGGCAGCCCCATCGGCGCGATCTTCGGCGCCGGCATCATCGCCATCATCGAGAACATCATCGTGCTTTTCGGCGTCTCGCCCTACTGGCAGGGCATCGTCTCGGGCGCGATCGTCGTGCTCGCCATCTCCTTCGACGCCGTATCCCGCCGTTATCTGCGCCGCGACGCCTGACGGGCGGCCGCATCGATCTGACGAAAGACAAGAGAATGAACCAGGAAGTCAAAACCAAGAAGCTGATCAACGCGCCGGAGAACATCATCTCGGAGATGATCGAGGGCATGGTGGGCGCACATCCCGACATGCTGCGCGTGGAAGGGGAGACGGGACGGGCGGTCGTCGCCGTGGACGGCCCGCGCGACGGCAAGGTCGGCATCGTCGTCGGCGGCGGCTCGGGCCACGAGCCGGCCTTTGCCGGCTATGTCGGGCGCGGCCTTGCCGATGCCGCGGCCGTCGGCAATGTCTTCGCCTCGCCCTCGCCGGCGCATATCGCCGAGGCGGCCCGCGCCGCCGATGGCGGCGTCGGCGTGCTGATGCTCTACGGCAACTATACCGGCGACGTGCTGAACTTCACCATGGCGGCCGAGGAGCTGGAGCAGGCGGGCATTCCGGTGCGCCACGTCGCCGTCGCCGATGACGTCGCCTCCGCGCCCGCCGGGCGCAAGTCCGAGCGCCGCGGCATTGCCGGCGACTTCTTCGTCTTCAAGGTCGCGGGCGCTGCCGCCGATCTCGGCGAGCCGCTTGCGCGGGTCGAGGCGCTTGCCCTTGCCGCGAACGAGGCGACCCGCTCCATCGGCGTCGCGCTCAGCCCCTGCTCGCTGCCGCAGACCGGCAAGCCGAACTTCACCATCGGCGACGAGGACATGGAAATCGGCATGGGCCTGCACGGCGAGCCCGGCATCCGCCGCCAGAAGCTCGCTCCCGCCGACGCGGTGACCGACGAACTGATGGACGCCATCCTCGCCGAGCTCGACCTCACGGCTGGCTCCCGCGTCGCCGTCCTCGTCAACGGCCTCGGCGCCACCTCGCAGATCGAGCTCTACGTCATCTTCCGCCGCGTCAAACAGCGGCTGGATGCGCTCGGCATCGACATCCACGCCTCCTGGGTCGGTGAATACGCGACCTCGCTCGAAATGGCCGGCGCCTCGGTGACGCTGATGAAGCTCGACGACACGCTTCAGGCCCTCCTGGACCACCCCTGCCGCACGCCGGCCCTCGTCGTCGGCGCTTTCGAGAAGACCGACGTTTCCGCCCGCAGCCGCAAGGCCGTCAAGGCCGCCGAAAGCACGGCGGTCGCGCCGGAAAAGCCGCGCGAGCTCCTCACCGAGGGCGACGTGACGCCGGCGATCTTCAGGGCGATGATGCATGCGGTCGGCGAAGAGATCATCGCCGAGAAGAACTGGCTTTCCGAACTCGACGGCGTGATCGGCGACGGCGACCATGGCGTGACGATGGAAATCGGCTGGAAGGCCGTCCAGCACGCGCTGGAGGACACGCAGGAAGACGAGACGATCGAGGGGATCTGCAAGCGCATGGCGAAGGCGTTCCTCGATGCGGTCGGCGCCTCCTCGGGCCCGCTCTATGCCACGGCCTTCCTGCGCGCCGGCACGGCCGTCAGCCACCGGCTCAACCTCGACGGCGCCGGCATGGCCGAATGGCTGGGCGCCGCCTGCCAGGGCATCCGCGACCGCGGCCGGGCCGAGCCGGGCGACAAGACGATGATCGACGCCTGGGTGCCGGCGGTCGAAGCGGCGCAGGAGAGCGCCAGGAGCGGTGGCTCGGCCATCGACGTGCTGCTTGCCGCCCGCGACGGCGGCGAGGGGGGCATGAAGGCGACGGCGGCACTGGAATCGCGTCGTGGCCGCTCGGCCAAGCTCGGCGCGCGCTCCGTCGGCCATATCGATCCCGGCGCGGCCTCGACCTATGTCACGCTGCGCGCGATGGCGGCCGCCTTGCAGAAGGCGCTTGCCTGACCGGCCTCAGCGCGGGCCCTGCAAAAGGGCCCGCGCCACGCCCTCATTGGTGACGAGCCGGTTGACATAGCCGGCGCGCAGGATCGCCCGGATGATCGGGATCTTGCGGATACCGCCGGAGACGAGCACCGAAATCGGCTTGAGCTTCAGCTTGTCCGGCGGCAGCGCGATGATCGAATCGTTGAGGAAATGGTCGATCGTCTGGCCGCGCGCGTCGAGGAACCATCCCATGAACTCGCCGACCGCGCCGCGCTTCAGCACCGTGTCGAGATTGTCCTTCACCACGCGGATCTGCGTCAGCGACGTCTCCTGCGCGAGCGCCCCGCAGGAGACGATGCCGATATCGGCGATCTCCGTGCGCGCCAGCACGTCCGTCAGCTCGTCGTTGAGGAGCAGCGCGTTGCGGCTTTCCGGGTTGGCGCAGTAGATCGGCGCCGTCAGGTAGTGACATTCCACGCCGAGCGCCCGGGCGAAGGCCGTGGCGACCTCGAACGTGTTGGTGGCCGAGCCGCTGGTGACGCCGCCGGTGAGGCCAACCACCCAGCTTTGCGAGCGCGGCCGCGCCCGCAGGCTGCGCACGGCAAAGCTCAACGTACGGCCCGAGCCGATCCCCACCCCCATGTCGCACCCTTCGATCAGGTCGCTGGCGAGCGATCCCGCCGCCTCGCCGATGACGCGCTTCTGCTCGATATAGTCGTCGAGATCCGGCACCACGACGGCCTCGACCAGCCCGTAGCGGGCGGAAACCTTCTCGGCGAGCTCGATGCAGTCGGTGAGCGGCAGGCTGACCTTGACCTGCACGCTGCCGGAATCGCGCACCTGGCCGATGATCTTGTTGACCTTCAGCCGCGTGATGTTCATGCGCTGGGCGATTTCCTGCTGGGTCTGCCCGCCGATGAAATAGAGCCACGCGACGCGCGCGCGCTCCAGTTCCTCATCGAAATGTCCCCATTCTTCGCTCATGCAACATGTTCTCCCGGCGTGCGCGTCCTCGATACGTCAATTCGCCTGTCGGGAGCAACTGCTGGTATCCGTTGCCGTTTCAGTATCCGGCCAGACGCCTGATCGTCTTGTGTAGCGCGCAAAATCGAATGGCGCGGCGCGCAAGTTCGGTTGGCAGCAAATGCACGCTCCTGAAATGCCCACCGTGACCGGTTTTGATCCAGCCGGCCAGCGCGTGGCAATACCTGTAGCAAGGGGCTACCTGCGTAAGTCTTCCTCCTTTTGCCCAAACCGAGCCTTCAGGCCTTCATGTTCGGCAATTTTTTTCGCGAGGTACGATATTGCGGGAAGAGCGACATGCTCAACGTCGATGTACATCAACGATTTCCGGCCGGGAACGACGCCGTAGCAACCTTTTGCCGGACAAAGATACGCAAGCTGGTCAATAAACATCGCGCCATGGGACGCTGCAAAGCTAGCCAGCTCTTGATTACCCTTGCGCACATCAAATCTGAACTCATTCGGCAAGGCTATTTGGTTTTTAGAGATTGGATCAAAGCCCTCTGCAGCCATCAGCATTTCAGAAATATCTCGGCGAAAAATCGGCCCTGGGCCGATTACCGTGACGGACACCTTTTTCTCAGCCAGTATACGAAATATCGGCTCCAACGTTGTGGTGGATAGGTCCTGCCAGCGCGACTGACCTGAGCCCCGACTTCCCTCCAGATTTCGGGAGAGTCTTGTGTTTCCAATCTGGCCTCATGCGGCCTGTTTTTCCATAGCCATTTTCATTGCGAACTGGCTGGGAGTGATGTTGCCCAGCGATGAGTGCGGTCTGTTTCTGTTGTAATCCTCCTTCCATGCGGTGATAGCGGTGCGTGCGTGGGCGAGCGACGAGAACAGGGTCTCGTTGAGGCATTCGTCTCGGAAGCTGCCGTTGAAGCTCTCGACGAAACCGTTCTGCATCGGCTTGCCGGGGGCGATGTAATGCCACTCGACACGTGTTTCCTGGCACCATTTGAGGACGGCCATACTGGTCATCTCCGTGCCGTTGTCCGAGACGATCGTCTTCGGCTTTCCCCGTCTGGCTATGAGGCTGTCCAGTTCGCGAGCAAGCCGAGCGCCCGACAAGGATGTGTCTGCGATCAGGCACAGGCATTCCCGGGTGAAGTCGTCGACGACAGCCAGAACACGGAAGCGGCGACCATCCGTGAAGGCATCGCTGACGAAGTCCAGGCTCCAGCGCTCGTTGGGGCGTGACGGCAAAGCCAGGGGACGCCTCGTCCCTAAGGCCCGTTTGCGACCGCCGCGCTTGCGCACCATCAGCTTCTCCTCCCGGTAAAGCCGCCTTGAGCTTCTTCAGGTTCATGACGATCCCCTGTCGATCCAGCATGACGTGGATGCGCCGATAACCGAAGCGGCGGCGCTCCGACGCAACCTTCCTCATCGCCTCCCGAATGGCCGCATCGTCAGGCCGCACGCTGCGGTATCGCATGGCGGACCGATCAAATGCCAACATCTCGCACGCCCGACGCTGGCTCACCCCATCCTGCGCACAGACATGAGCCACCGCATTCCGCTTCACATCGGGCGTCACCATTTTTTTGAGGCCACGCCCTTCAGGATCGCATTGTCCAGCATGGTCTCGGCGAGCAGTTTCTTCAGCTTGGCGTTCTCGTTCTCCAGCGCCCTCAGTTTGCGGGCATCGGAAACGTCCATGCCGCCATACTTCGCCTTGTATTTGAAGAAGGTTGCATCCGAGATGCGTGCTTGCGGCAGACATCGGCCGTCTTCGCACCCGCCTCCTGCTCTTTCAAAATCCCGATGAGCCGGTCTTCCGTGAACCGGGAACGCTTCATGTCGTCCGTCTCCTCAATGTGACGGACTCTACCAAAATTTGGAGGAAGTTCACAGGCTCAGGTCACGGGCGCCACCTGATCTTGCGGGATACATCTTGGCTGTAAAGGCAGCCGAGCGCGCCGGCCTCCGGTGCTGGCCGCTCCTGATATGATGCAAGGCCCACTGCTCGGATGAGCTTTGATCTGTATCCGCTGAAATGCCTATAGGATTCCTATTTCTTTGCCTTCCGGCCACTCTCGAATGACTATCCGGTTGGGCGGCATATCTGGGTGCAGGAGATCGAAGAATCTCCGCGCCGGATGATCTCGCGCGGCGCCTTGCCGATGGCGCCTTGCGGCTTGTCCGGTTCCTGACAATGGAGGCCGGAATGATGATGGATGTTCTGCTGATAGGCGCCGTGCTCGCCTTCTTTGCATTCTGCTTTGTCTACACGCGCGCCTGCGAGCGGCTGTGAGGGCGGAGCGATGCTGTTCGATTATGTGCTGAGCGGCGCGGTTGCCGTCTTCCTCACCCTCTATCTCGCCTATGCCCTCGTGCGCCCCGACCGCTTTTGAGCGGAGACGGCGCTTCCGGCAACGAAAGTGTTTCCTATGACCCTCATCGGATGGCTACAGATTCTTCTCTTCTGCGGGATCGTCCTTGCCCTCGTCAAACCGCTCGGCGCCTACATGGCGCGCGTCTTTGCCGGAGAGAGGACTTTGCTCTCGCCCCTCCTCGTTCCCGTCGAGCGCGGTCTTTACGCGCTGGCCGGCACCGGCGCGCGCGAGGAGCAGCGCTGGACCGCCTATGCCTTCGCCATGCTGGCCTTCAACCTCGCCGGGCTGCTGCTGCTTTACGGCCTGCAGCGCCTGCAGGGCATCCTGCCGCTCAACCCTGCCGGCCTGCCGGGCGTCGGGCCGGAGCTCGCCTTCAATACCGCCATCAGTTTCGTCACCAATACCAATTGGCAGAACTACGGTGGCGAGGGCACGATGTCCTATCTCACCCAGATGGCGGGGCTGGCGGTGCAGAATTTCGTCTCTGCCGCCACGGGCATGGCGATCGCCGTCGCGCTCATCCGCGCGTTTGCGGGCGCGTCCGGCAAGACGGTCGGCAATTTCTGGGTCGATATGACCCGCGCCACGCTCTATGTGTTGCTGCCGCTCTGCACCGTGCTGGCACTTGCCTATGTGGCGCTCGGCGTGCCGCAGACCTTCGGCCCCTATGTGGAAGCCACGACCCTTGAAGGCGCAAGGCAGACCATCGCACTCGGCCCGGTCGCCTCGCAGCTCGCCATCAAGATGCTCGGCACGAACGGCGGCGGCTTCTTCAACGCCAATTCCGCCCATCCCTTCGAGAATCCGGATGCCATCTCGAACATGCTTCAGATGGTCTCGATCTTCGTGATCGGCGCGGCCTTCACCAACGTATTCGGCCGCATGGTCGGCAACCAGCGCCAGGGCTGGGCAATCCTTGCGGCCATGGGCATTCTGTTCCTCGCCGGCGTTGCGGTCACCTACTGGGCGGAAGCGTCCGGCAATTCGCTCATGCACGCCTTCGGCCTTGAGGGCGGCAACATGGAGGGCAAGGAAGCCCGCTTCGGCACCGCTCTTTCCTCGCTCTTCGCGGTCGTCACCACGGCGGCCTCCTGCGGTGCGGTGAATGCCATGCATGGCAGCTTCACGGCGCTCGGGGGCCTCATTCCGCTCATCAACATGCAGCTCGGCGAGGTCATCGTCGGCGGTGTCGGCGCCGGCTTCTACGGCATCGTCCTCTTCATCGTCGTCGCCGTCTTCGTGGCGGGCCTGATGGTCGGCCGCACGCCGGAATATCTCGGCAAGAAGATCGAGGCGAAGGAGATGAAGATGGCGGTGCTCGCGGTCCTCTGCCTGCCGCTTGCCATGCTCGTCTTCACGGCCATCGCCAGCGTGCTGCCTCCGGCGGTCGCCTCCGTCGGTACGGCCGGCCCGCACGGCTTCTCCGAGATCCTCTATGCCTATACCTCGGCGGCCGCCAACAACGGCTCGGCCTTCGGCGGCCTGACGGGCAACACGCCCTGGTACAATGTCACGCTGGGCTTCGGCATGCTGATGGGGCGCTTTCTGGTCATCATACCGGCACTGGCCATCGCTGGCTCGCTCATCGCCAAGAAGACCGTCCCGGCTTCCGCCGGCACGTTCCCGACGGATGGCCCGCTCTTCGTCGGCCTGCTTGTCGGTACGATCCTTATCGTCGGCGGGCTCACCTTCTTCCCGGCGCTCGCGCTCGGCCCGGTGGTCGAACACCTCGCCATGCTGGCCGGGCAGACCTTCTGAGGAGCGGCCATGATGTTTCGCACGACAATACCCTCCCTTTCCGCCCGGGTTCGCCGGGGCGCGATGCCAGCCCGATGGTGTGCTTCCAACCTCATCCTGGCGATGCTGGCCGCGATGATCGCCCTCGTTTCGATCGTCGAATTTCTGCGCGGCTGACCGCGCCCGTTTCAACGCTGGAGTCTCGAATGAGCCAGGCAAAATCCGCGAGCATCCTCGATCCTCGCATTCTCGTTCCGGCAATCGGCGCCGCGTTCACCAAGCTGAACCCGCGCACGCTCGCCCGCAATCCCGTCATGTTCGTCGTGGCGACTGTCTCGCTGCTGACATCGCTGCTCTTCCTGCGCGACCTTGCGACCGGCAATGGCGGCCTCGCCTTTTCCTTCCAGATCAATCTCTGGCTCTGGTTCACCGTGCTTTTCGCCAATTTCGCCGAGGCGGTCGCCGAGGGCCGCGGCAAAGCGCAGGCGGATTCGCTGCGGCGTGCCCGTAGCGAGACCCAGGCCAAGCTGCTCGCGGCTAACGGCTCCGCCGAGTACAGGCTGGTGCCCGGCACCAGTCTCAAGGTCGGCGATCTGGTGCTCGTCGAAGCCGGGGATATCATCCCCTCGGACGGCGAGGTCGTCGAGGGCGTCGCCTCGGTGAACGAGGCGGCGATCACGGGCGAATCTGCTCCCGTCATCCGGGAATCGGGCGGAGACCGCTCCGCCGTGACGGGCGGCACGCAGGTCCTGTCCGACTGGATCCGCGTGCGCATCACCGCCGCTGCCGGCTCGACCTTCCTCGATCGCATGATCGCGCTGGTCGAAGGGGCGGAGCGCCAGAAGACGCCGAACGAGATCGCGCTCAATATCCTGCTTGCCGGCATGACGCTGATCTTCGTTCTGGCGACCGTCACCATCCCCAGCTTCGCCGCCTATGCCGGCGGTTCGATCCCGGTCATCGTGCTCGTCGCCCTGTTCGTCACGCTCATCCCGACGACCATCGGCGCTCTGCTTTCCGCCATCGGGATTGCCGGCATGGACCGCCTTGTGCGCTTCAATGTGCTGGCCATGTCGGGCCGGGCGGTGGAGGCTGCGGGCGATGTCGATACGCTCCTGCTCGACAAGACCGGCACCATCACGCTCGGCAATCGTCAGGCGACGGCCTTCCGGCCGGTGCGCGGCGTCACTGAACAGGAGCTTGCCGATGCCGCCCAGCTCGCCTCGCTTGCCGACGAGACGCCGGAGGGCCGCTCCATCGTCGTTCTTGCCAAGGAGAAATATGATATCCGCGGCAGGGACATGGCCGGCCTCAAGGCGAGCTTCGTGCCCTTTACCGCCCAGACCCGCATGAGCGGCGTCGACCTCGAAGGGGCGCAGATTCGCAAGGGCGCGGTCGATGCGGTGCTGGCCCATGTCGGCGCCGGTGCGTCCCCCGACGCGATGCGCGAACTTCAGGCGATTGCCGAGGAGATCGCCAAGGCCGGCGGCACGCCGCTGGCGGTGGCAAGGGACGGCGGGCTGCTTGGCGTCGTCCAGCTCAAGGACATCGTGAAGGGCGGCATTCGCGAGCGTTTCGCGGAACTGCGCCGCATGGGCATCCGCACGGTGATGATCACCGGCGACAACCCGATGACGGCCGCGGCCATCGCGGCGGAAGCCGGCGTCGACGACTTTCTCGCCCAGGCCACGCCCGAGAACAAGCTCCAGCTCATCCGCGAGGAGCAGGCCAGAGGAAAGCTCGTCGCCATGTGCGGCGACGGCACCAACGATGCGCCGGCGCTCGCCCAGGCGGATGTAGGCGTTGCCATGAACACCGGCACGGTCGCCGCCCGCGAAGCCGGCAACATGGTCGATCTCGACAGCGATCCGACGAAGCTCATCGAGATCGTCGAGATCGGCAAGCAATTGCTGATGACCCGCGGCGCGCTGACGACCTTCTCCATCGCCAACGACATCGCGAAATATTTCGCGATCATCCCGGCCATGTTCCTCGCCTTCTATCCGCAGCTCGGCGTCTTGAACGTCATGGGGCTTTCGACCCCGCAATCGGCCATTCTCTCCGCCATCATCTTCAACGCGCTCATCATCGTCGCGCTGATCCCGCTTTCGCTGAGGGGCGTGAAGTACCGCGCCGTCGGGGCCGGCGCCCTTCTCTCCCGCAATCTCCTGATCTACGGCCTCGGCGGCATCCTCGTGCCCTTCATCGGCATCAAGGCGATCGACCTCGCCATCACCGCACTCGGCCTTGCCTAAAGGAAACCAGCCATGTTCAAGCAGTTACGCCCGGCAATCGTCATGATCCTCGCCACCACCGCCATGACCGGCCTTCTCTATCCCGCCGCCATGACCGGCATCGCGCAGGCCGTCTTCCCGCGTCAGGCGAATGGAAGCCTGATCGAGAAGGACGGGCAGGTGGTCGGCTCCGCGCTCATCGGGCAGGCCTTCACGAGCGACCGCTATTTCCACGGCCGCCCTTCGGCGGCGGGCGGCGGCTACGACGCCGCAGGCTCCTCCGGCTCCAATCTCGGCCCGACCAGCGGAAAGCTGATCGACCGGGTGAAAGCCGATTACGAGACGGCCGGAGCGTCCAATCCGGCTGTGAAGGTGCCGATCGATCTGGTCACCGCTTCGGGCAGCGGTCTCGATCCGCATATCTCGCCGGAAGCCGCCTACTTCCAGGTGCCGCGCGTGGCAAGGGCGAGGGGGATGGAGGAGGCCGCGGTCCGAACGCTGGTCGACCGTCAGGTCGAGGATCGCAAGCTCGGCTTTCTTGGCGAACCCGTCGTGAATGTGCTTGGCCTCAACATGGCGCTTGACGCCGCGCGCCCGTAAACTGAAATGAGCTTTCCCGGGCGGCCGGGAACAGCGGGTGGATGCTCATGCCGGACGACAATCGCGAGATCGACAGCAGGCCATCGCCGGACGCCCTTCTGGATCGTGCGGAGCGGGAAATGCGCGGGCGCCTCAAGATATTTCTCGGCGCGGCGCCGGGCGTCGGCAAGACCTACGAGATGCTGATGTCCGGCCGGGCGCGGCTCGCAGATGGCGTCGATGTCGCCATCGGCATCGTCGAGACTCACGGCCGCGCGGAAACGGCGGCGCTTGTCGAGGGTTTCGAGGTCATTCCCCGGCGGAAGATCGAATATCGCGGACAGCAGCTCGAGGAGATGGACCTCGACGCGATCCTCGCTCGCCGTCCGGCGCTCGTCCTCGTCGACGAGCTTGCGCACACCAATGTCGCCGGTGCCCGCCACCCCAAGCGTTACCTCGATGTGGAGGAAATCCTCTCGCGGGGCATCGACGTCTATTCCACGCTCAACATCCAGCATGTGGAAAGCCTCAACGACGTGGTGGCGCAGATCACGCGCATCAGGGTGCGCGAGACCGTGCCCGATTCCATCATCGACCGTGCCGACGACATCGAGATCATCGACATAACACCCGACGACCTGATCAAGCGGCTGGCGGATGGCAAGGTCTATGTGCCGAAGACGGCGAAGCGTGCGATCGAGAATTACTTTTCGCCGGGCAACCTGACGGCACTGCGGGAGCTTGCACTGCGGCGCACCGCGCAGCGGGTCGACGACCAGTTGCTCAACCATATGCAGGCGCACGCCATTTCCGGGCCATGGGCGGCCGGCGAGCGCCTGCTGGTCTGCGTAGATCACGGGCCGAAAGGCGCCAGTCTCGTGCGTTATGCACGGCGCCAGGCCGACCGGTTGCGGGCACCCTGGGCCGCGCTGCACCTCGAAACACCGCAGTCGGCAGGACTTTCGGAAGAGGACAAGGACAGGCTCGCCGCCAATATGCGTCTTGCCGAGCAGCTCGGCGCCGAGACGGTGACGCTGCCGGCGCTCACGCCCTCGCGCGAGATCATCGCCTATGCGAATGCCAACAACTTTACCCACATCGTCGTCGGCCGCCCGAGCCGACCCGGCTGGCGGCAGTTCTGGCAGGGTAACGTCACCTATGACCTGATCCGTCATGCCGGCGATATCAGCGTGCACGTCATCGCCGGTGATGCGAAGGCGGAGCAGCCGCGGCGGGGTATGAAGAGTGCCGAGGCGCTTCAGCCGTTCCGTATCGGGCCGTATCTGCTCAGCATGGTCTTCGTGGCGCTGGCGATCCTTGTCGGGGTCGCGCTCAACCAGACGCTCGACGTCCAGAACCTGGCGCTCGTTTTCCTCATGGCGGTGCTGGCCGCGTCGGTGAGGGGTGGTCTCGGCGCGGGCCTGTTCGCCTCGATACTGGGGGCGCTGGCGTTCAATTTCTTCTTCCTGGAGCCGCGGTACACCTTCACGGTCCGCGATCCCGAAAGCCTCGTGGCCCTGTTCTTCTATTTCGGCGTCGCGCTCGTCGCCTCCAATCTCACCGCCGCCGTCCACCGGCAGGCGGCCGCGGCCCGCCAGCGGGCGCGCATGACGGAAGACCTCTATCTCTTCTCGAAGAAGCTCGCCGGCACCGGCACCCTGGACGACGTCTTGTGGGCGACCGCCTTCCAGATCGCGTCCATGCTCAAGGTAAGGGTCGTCATCCTCTTGCCGGAGGCAGGAGCGGTTGCGGTCAAGGCCGGCTATCCGCCCGACGACACGCTTGCCGACGCCGATATCGCCGCGGCGAAATGGGCTTGGGAGCACGATCGTCCGGCCGGTCGCGGCGCCGACACGCTGCCGGGTGCCCGCCGGCTTTATCTTCCCATGCGCACCGGCCGCGAGGCGGTCGGTGTCATCGGCCTCGACAACGACCGGCAGGGGCCGATCCTGGCGCCGGAACAGCAGCGTCTTTTCGATGCCCTTTCGGACCAGGCGGCGCTCGCCATCGAACGCGTGCAACTGGTATCCGATGTCGATGGGGCCCGGCTTGCCGCCGAGACGGACAGGCTGCGGGCCGCGCTGCTGACCTCCATCTCCCACGATCTGAAGACGCCGCTTGCCGCGATCATGGGCTCGGCGGATATGCTGAGGGACCTCGGTGCCCGGCTCGACGAGGAGACGCGGCGCGAGTTGCTGTCCACCGTCATCGACGAATCCGAGCGGCTGAACCGCTTCATCGCCAACCTGCTCGACATGACGCGCCTCGGCGCCGGCGCCATGGAGCCGAACTATGCCCTGCACTTCGCAGGCGATATCGTCGGCCCGGCGCTCGCCAGGGCGGCCAAGATCGTTTCGCATCACAAGGTCGAGGTGCATATCCCCGAAACCTTGCCGATGCTGAGGGTGGATCCTGTGCTTTTCGAGCAGGTGCTGTTCAATCTCCTCGACAACGCCGCCAAATACGCGCCGGAAGGCACGGCGATCGAGATCAATGGTCGACAGGACGGGAATACGATCATGCTGAGCATCAGGGACGAAGGCCCCGGCATTCCGCCTGACGATATCGAGCGCATCTTCGACAGCTTCTACCGGGTGCGCAAGACGGATCACGTCCGCGCCGGCACGGGACTTGGGCTCTCCATCTGCCGCGGCTTCGTGGAGGCGATGGGCGGTACGATCACAGCGGTAAACCGCACCGATCGCTCCGGCGCGGTCTTCACGATCCGCATGCCTGTTCCGGCCGGGGCGGCCGCAATAGGAGAAGAGGAATGAGCAACACCGGGGTCCGCATCCTGATCGTCGACGACGAGCCGCCTATCCGCAAGCTGCTGCGCGTCGGCCTTTCCGCTCAGGGCTATGTCGTCATCGAGGCGATGAATGCGAAGGTGGCGATGGAGCTGGTGAGGTCGGAAAAGCCCGATTTCATCGTGCTCGATCTCGGCCTGCCCGACATGCCGGGTCACGACCTTCTCGAGCGGTGGCGCAGCGAGGGCATTGACCTGCCGATCATCATCCTGTCGAGCCGTACCGACGAGGCCGGGATCGTCAAGGCGCTGGAACTGGGCGCCGACGACTATGTTTCCAAGCCTTTCGGCATGAACGAACTGGCCGCCCGCATCCGCGTCGCCTTGCGCCACCGGCTGCAGAGTCACGGGGAAAAGCCGGTGTTCCAGGTCGGTGATCTCTCCGTCGATCTCGTCAAGCGTATCGTGAAGGTGGCCGGGGAAGAGGTAAAGCTCTCGCCGAAGGAATACGATATCCTGCGCATCCTGGTTCAGCATGCCGGCAAGGTACTGACCCATCGCTTCCTGCTGGAACAGGTCTGGGACGGCCTGACCGATGTGCAGTACCTGCGCGTCTACGTCCGCCAGATCCGGCAGAAGATCGAGCGCATGCCGGACCAGCCGCAATATATCCTCACCGAGACCGGTGTCGGCTACAGGCTCGCCGAGCCCTCCTCCTTTCAATGATGGAACCTCGCCCGTTTCGGCGGGATCAGCGGCTCTGCTGCCAGACCATGTGTCCGTTCCCGATCTCCTTGCGGACGGAGAGAGGCGGGACATAATCGAGCGGCTTGACGGGGCTGGGCAGTTCCCCCTCGTTCGGGATGAAGAGGCGGCGCTCGCGGTCGGCGTCGGCGACGGGCACCGCATCCATCAGCTTGCGCGTATAGTCGTGCTGCGGGTTCTCGAACACCTGGGCGCGCGTGCCCATCTCGACGAAGCGGCCGGCATACATCACGGCGACGCGATGGCTGATCTGTTCGACCACCGCCATGTCGTGGCTGATGAACAGGTAGGAGATGCCGGTCTCGTTCTGGATGTCCTGCAACAGGTCGAGCACCTGGGCCTGGATGGAGACGTCGAGCGCCGCGACGCTCTCGTCGGCGACGATCAGTTTCGGCGACAGCGACAAGGCGCGGGCGATGCAGATGCGCTGGCGCTGGCCGCCGGAAAATTCGTGCGGATAGCGCCGCATCTGCTCGGCGGACAGGCCGACGCGGCGGAAGAGATATTCTACGCGATCCTTCAACTCGCTGCCGGCGGCGAGGCCGTGGATGACGAGCGGCTCGGCGACGAGGTCGCCCACCCGCATGCGCGGGTCGAGCGAGGCATAGGGATCCTGGAAGATCATCTGAATGTCGCGCAGCACCGGCCGCATCGCCGCGCGGCTGAGCCCTCGCGTGCTTTTCCCGCCGATGCGGATGCCGCCGCTCCACGGCACGAGGTTGAGCAGCGCCTTCCCGGTGGTGGATTTGCCGCAGCCGGATTCGCCGACGAGCGACAGCGTCTCGCCGCGCCCGACGGTGAAGGACACGCCCTCCACCGCATGAACGCGCCGCACCGGCCGCTGCAGGATGCCGCCCTTGATGTCGAAGCGGACGACGAGATCGTCGACTTCGAGCACGGGCGCTGCCGTCGTCTCCGCCGCATCCTCCGCCCTGGCCTGCGCGGGCGCGCGCTTGGGCCTGTCCGTGCCGGTCATCTCGCCGAGCCGTGGCACGGCGGCGAGCAGCTTGCGCGTATAGTCGTCCTTCGGATGGTGGAAGACTTCGCGCAGCGGGCCGTGCTCCACGTCCTTGCCCTTGTTCATGACGAGCACATGGTCGGCCATTTCCGCCACCACGCCCATGTCGTGGGTGATGAGGATCACGGAGATGCCGTTTTCGGCCTGGAGCTTGCGGATGAGGGCGAGGATTTGCGCCTGCACGGTGACGTCGAGTGCGGTGGTCGGCTCGTCCGCGATCAGGATTTCCGGCTTCTGCGCGAGCGCCATCGCGATCATCACGCGCTGGCGCATGCCGCCGGACAGTTCATGCGGATATTGCAACAAGCGGCGCGCGGCATCGGAAATCTGCACCTCGTCGAGCAGTTCCTTGCAGCGCTGCGCCATCGCCGCGCCCGAAAGGCCCGACCTCGACCCGACGGCCTCGGCCAGTTGCCGTCCGATGGTCAGGACGGGATTGAGCGAGGTCATCGGCTCCTGGAAGATCATGCCGATGTGGCGACCGCGCACGCTGCGCATCTGGCCTTCGTCGAGTTTCAGGATGTCGCGGCCGTTCATGATGGCCGACCCGCCGGCCACGCGCGCGAGGTTCTTCGGCAGCAACTGCATCAGCGACAGCACGGTCATCGACTTGCCCGAGCCGCTTTCCCCCGCGATGCACAGCGTTTCTCCGCGTTTGAGGTCGAAGGACAGCCGGTCGACGACGGTGCGCGCACCGTCGGGCGTTGCGACCTGCGTCACCAGATCCCTGACCTGCAAGAGCGGAGAAGCCGTATTCATGTCCATGCTTTCTGGATTGTGGGAGGGGCGGCCGGAGCCGCCCCCCGCATGCCTATTCGAAGACCGAGCGTGGGAAGTAGAAGGACACGACCCAGTTCGGCTGGTCGACGATCTCGCTGATGCGCAGGTCGCCGCAGACCGAGCAGAGCATGTAGGCGTCCACCGGGTTGAGGTTCTGCGTCTGGCAGAGGAGGTCGATCATGTTGGAGAGGGCCGCCTTCGCGCCGTCCCACAGGTCCGGGCCAATGCCGGTGGTGACCTCGTAGCCTTTGCTGTCGAGATGACGGGTCACGGGGCCGGGCGTGGTGAAGCGCGGCATCTTCAGCGGCGTGTCCCGGATGAGGTCGAGCGTCAGCGCGACGTTCATCTGGCTTTCGATCGCGGTGCCGCAGACTTCGCCGTCGCCCTGCGCGGCGTGCGTGTCGCCGATGGAGAACAGCCCGCCCTCCACCTCGACCGGCAGGTAGAGCGTCGTTCCGGCGGCAATGTCCCGGATGTCGAGATTGCCGCCGACGCGCCGCGGCGGCACGACGGAATGCAGGCCCTTCTCGGCCGGCGCGACGCCGATGGTGCCGGCAAACGGCTTCAGCGGCACGCGGGCATGCTGGCCGAACAGCGCCGGCTCCAGCGTGGAGGGATTATAGTTCCACAGCGCCAGCGCCGGCTCCTTGAAGTCGTCGGCGAGCAGGCCGAAGCCGGGAATGTTGGCCGTCCAGCCGAAGCCCGAGGGCTCGAACTCATGGATGGTGACCTTCAGCACGTCGCCGGGCCTGGCCCCATCCACGAAGATGGGGCCGCTGACCGGATTGACCCTGGAGAAATCCATCGTCGACACGTCCGCGACCGTGCTGCCGGCATGATAGTGCCCGGCGCCGCTGTCGAGGCATTCGAATTTCAGCGTCGAGCCCGGAGCCACCGTCTCCGCCGGCTGGAACGAATTGTCCCAGCCGAAGTGATGATGCCGGCCATGGATGGTGTACTGGCAGTTATTGCACATCTTTTGCATAGACCTCGTCGTAATTGACCGGGATGTGAACGGGATCGACGAAGATCGCGTCCGGGCCGCCGAGGCGCTCGGAGCGCACGGAGAAGCGTTCCTCGTTGAAGATCGGCGCCCAGGGCGCGTCGTCCATGATCTTCAGGTAGATGTCGCGCCACAGCGCCTCGCGCTCCGCCTTCTTGGCGGGGTCGACCATCGAGTCGGCTTCCTGCGCCTTCTTGTCGAGCTCCTCGTTGCAGTACCACGACCAGTTCCAGCCGCCCTGGACCGCGCCGCCGCAGCCGAGGATCGGGCCGTAGAAATTGGACGGGTCTGGGAAGTCGGCGATCCAGCCCATGCCGCCGGACCAGATCATCGGCGCGCCGTCCGGCTCGCCGCCGGCCGCGATGACGTTGGCCTGCGCCAGCGACTTGATCGACGCCTTGATGCCGATGGCCGCGAGGTCCTGCTGGATGGCCTGTGCGATGCGCGGCTGCGGATCGGTGTTGGCGACGAAGAGCTCGGTCTCGAAGCCGTCCGGAACGCCGGCCTCGGCGAGCAGCGCCTTGGCCTTTTCCGGATCGTAGGGATAGCCCTTGTAGTCTTCCGCATAGCCCGGCATGGAGCGCGGCAGCGGCTGGTTGGCCGGCAGGGCGCGGCCGTTGATGATGCGGACGATGCGGTCCTTGTTGATGGCCATGTTGACGGCCTGGCGCACCTTCACATTGTCGAACGGCTTGATCTTGACGTTCATGGTGACGTAGCCGGTATGCAGCTGGCCGCCCTGGATGATCAGCTCCTTGAGCTTCGGATCCTGCGTTGCCTCGATGAACTTGGCAGGCGGAATGCCGTCGCCGGGAATGTCGATCTCGCCGTTCTGCAGGCGCAGCAGCGCGACGACCGGCTCCTGCCCGACCTCGAAGGTGATCTGGTCGAGCTTGGGCAGTTCGGGATTGTAGTAGTCCTTGAAGCGCTCGAAGACGATGCGCTGGCCGAGCGTCCATTCGGCCATCTTGAAGGCGCCGGAGCCGACCGGATGCTTGCCGAAGTCGGCGCCGTATTTCTCGACCTCCTCCTTCGGGACCACATGGGCGAAGTTCAGCGCCAGCACATGCAGGAAGGTCGCGTCGGGACGGCTCAACTCGAACTTGATCGTATAGGGATCGGTCACGGTGATGCCGGAAAGATGGTCTGCCTTGCCGGCGGCAGCCTCCTCGAAGCCGGCGATGGAGCCGAAGAAGCCGGCGCCGGGGCTCTGCGTCGCCGGGTTCACTACGCGCTCGATGGAATACTTGACGTCGTCGGCGGTCAGTTCGCGGCCGTTGTGGAACTTCACGCCCTTGCGCAGGGTGAAGACGAAGGTCTTGCCGTCCTCGGAGATCGTGTAGTCCTCGGCGATTTCCTTGCGCAGGTTGGTGGTGCCCGGCTCGTAGTCCATGAGGCCGTCGAACAGCGACTTGATCATCGACCAGTTCTGCCAGTCGTAGCCGATGGCCGGGTCGAGCGTGGAAACGTCGTCCTTGTAGGTGACGATCATCGAACCGCCCTGCTTGACGGTTTCGGCCATTGCGCCGAGCGGGGCGGCAAGACCGAGCGCCAGCACGGACGCGGCTGCGAGAAGTGTCTTTTTCATGTCTGTCCCTTTCTCTCTGGAGTGTTTTTTCACCGCAGCTTGATGCGCGGGTCGATCAGCGGAGTGATGAGGTCCGCAAGAAGGTTGCCTAGAACGATGGCGAAGGCGGAAACGATGGTGACGCCCATGATGATGGGAATGTCGACGCGCTGGATGGCCTGCCAGGCGAGCTGGCCGATGCCCGGCCAGCCGAACACGCTTTCCACCACCACGATGCCCGACATGAACAGGCCGATATCGATGCCGATCATGGCGATGATCGGCAGGATGGCGTTGGGCATGGCGTGGCGGAAGAGGATCGTCCAGCGGGCGAGGCCCTTGGCGCGGGCGGTGCGGATATAGTCCTGGCGCAGCACGTCGAGGAGCGACGAGCGCATCATGCGCGAATACCAGCCCGCGCCGAGCAGGCCGAGCGTCAGCGACGGCAGGACCATATGCTGGAACGTGCCGTATCCGCCGATCGGGAACCAGCCGAGCTTCACCGCGAAGACGTAGAGCATCAGGATGCCGATGACGAATTGCGGCGCGGAGACGCCGACGAAGGAGAAGATCATCAGCGCGTTGTCCGTGCGGCTGCCGCGTCTTGTGGCGGCGACGACGCCCATGGTGAGGCCGATGACGAGCTCGCTGACGATCGCCCCGGCCATGAGCAGGAGGCTCGCCGGAAGGCGCGACCAGATGAGCGAGGCGACCTCCGTCTTCTGGAGATAGGAGCGCCCGAGATCGCCCTGCACGAGGCCCTTCAGGTAGCGCAGATATTGCTCGTAGAAGGGCAGGTTCAGCCCAAGCTGCTCGCGGATGTTCTCCACGGTCTGTGCCGTGGCGCTGCGTCCGGCGATCTGGCGCGCCGGATCGGCCGGCACCAGATAGAGCAGGATGAAGGTCACGAAGCTGATGCCGATCAGGATCATCAGCGTCTGGAGCAGCCGGCGGGCGATATAGGCGGGCATCAGTGGTGTCCCTGCTGGGTCGGGTCGAGCACGTCGCGCAGGGCATCGCCGACCAGGTTGAAAGCCAGCGCCAGCAGCAGGATCGCCGCGCCGGGAATGAAGACCAGCCAGGGCGCGCTGGTGAAATAGGTCTGGTTCTCGAAGATGATGTTGCCCCAGGAAGGGGTCGGCGGCTGCACGCCGATGCCGAGGAAGGACAGCGTCGCCTCCAGGAGCACCGTGGTGGCGATGCCGAGCGTCGCCCAGACGATCATGGTCGAGAAGAGATGCGGCAGGATATGCTTGAGGATGATGCGCGGCGCGCCCGCGCCCATCGCCCGCTCCGCCTCGATAAAGTCGCGCTCGGAGAGCGAGCGGGTCTCGGTATAGAGCACGCGGGCGATCTGCACCCAGTTGACCATGGCGATCACCATGGCGACGATCCACAGGCTCGGCTTGAAGATCGCGGCCAGCACGATGGCGAGCAGGAGGGCCGGAAAGGCCATCATCAGGTCGGTGAAGCGCATCAGCACGGTCTCGACCCAGCCGCGGAAATAGCCGGCGCAGATGCCGACCGCCGAGCCGATCAGGACGGCGATGCCGTTCGCCACCACGCCGATGATCAGCGAGGTCTGCGCGCCGTAGATCAGGCGCGAGAACAGGTCGCGGCCGACGAGGTCGGTGCCGAACCAGAACTTGCCGTCGGGCGGCAGCGGCGCGCCCTCGAGCGTCAGCCCGTCGAAGAACTGCTCGTTCGGATCGAAGGGCACGATCCACGGCGCAAAGAGCGCCGCCACGACCGTCAAGACGATGACGAAGAGGCCGAATGCCGCCAGCCGCCGGCGCAGGATGCGGGCGAACACGCCGCGCTCGGCCTTTTTCCGGTTGCCGGGAAGGGTATCAAGCGCGCTCACGGTCGGGTCCTGCCTGCTGTTCGTTCAGGAAGCGCCGCGCCATGGCCTCGACGCTGACGCGCTCGGTCATCGCGGCAAGGCGCAGCTTCTGGTAGGCCTGCCTGGGGGACATGTTTTCCGCCAGCATCAGGATCGCGGTCGCCTGCGCCACCGCCTCGCGCTGGTCGAGGCTGTCGCGCAGCGCGCCGATCTCCGTCGCCAGCGCATGCCGCCGATGGAAATTGTGCATGGCGATGACCAGCGCGCTGTAGACGCCGGCGCTGCCGATCGGCTTGATGAGTTGCGCATCCGCGCCCTGCCGCAGCGCCCAGTCGATGCGCCCCGGCGCTTCGGAGCCGATCAGCGCCACGGTCGGCACCGGCGCCTGCTGCGGCTGCCAGGGGAACTGGCCGTCATAGCCCATGTCGACATCGAAGAAGACGATGTTGAAAGGGGAGACGTCGGCGTTTTCCGGCACGTCCGGCCAGCACTCCACCGCCTCGACGCCGATGCGCTGCAATTGCTGCGTGATGGCGTCCACATTGGCGTGGCGGCGGTGGACGATCAGCGCCGTCCAGTTTTCGAAGGCGCCCCAGGAGGGGAAGGCGAGGGATCGGTCGGTCTTGGTCATTTGACGAGCCTCAGGAAGCCGGGCTGCTGGCCCTCGTTCATGCTGGACTTCAGATGGGTCCGGGCCATGAAGGGGTCCGGCTGGATGGCGCTTTCCGCCAGGTGCACGATATCGAACCCGCCGTCATTGCGCGCCCGCCCGATATGAGCGGGCAGGGCGATGTGGTTGGTGCGGGCGTCGACGATGATATCGCCGAGCGGCGTGCTTGTCGCATGGGTCTTGCAGGAGGCGAGCACCGGCTCGATGGCGTCCGTGCCGGCGCGGGCGATCCCGTCCGCGATCAGCAGGATGCTCGAATAGCTCTGGGCGAAGAAGGCCGAGATCCCGCTGCCGGAGGCGTCCTCTTGTGCCTTTTCGAGAAAGGCCCGGTTGGCCTCCCCGGGAAGCGACCGGAAATAGCAGCTCACGGTGAAGTTCCCTTCCGCATCCCCGCCCACTCTTTCCAGCTCGCTTTCGTAGAAGTTGCAGCTGAGCACCGGCCGTACGGCGGCGCGGAAATCGGCATCGCGCCGTCCGAGGTCGGCATAGGCCTTCAGGAAGGCATAGGAGGATTCGCCGATCAGGTTGTTGAGGATGAAATCCGGCCTCCTGGCCTCGATCTCGCGGACGAGATGGCCGATATCCGTGTCGCCGATGGCGACGGCGCGCTCGCTGAGCACCTCGCCGTCGGCCGCATGCAGCATCTCGCGCGCAAGCCGGTTGGTTTCCCAGCCCCAGATATAGTTCGAGCCGAGCAGGATCGCCCGCTTGCCGAAGCGCGGCGTGATGAAGTCGATCAGCGGGACCAGGTGCTGGTTGGCGCAGGCCGCGATATAGACGACGCGATCGCTGGCCTCGAAGCCTTCATAGACGCAAGGGTACCACAGCACCGCATCGCGCTTCTCGACGATCGGAATGACCTCCTTGCGGCTCCACGACGTCGTGCATCCGACGACATGGCGCACGCCATGAGTGGTGACGAGGTCGTCGCACAGGGCAGCATAGCGGTCGATATTGCCGCCCGGGTCGGCGGCGACGGGCTTCAGCTCGAATGGCAGGTCCCGCGCATTGACGGCCTCTATCGCGGCGATCGCACCGCGATAGCCCTCGTATCCCAGCCGCCCGTAGGGACCGGACTGGGAGAACAGCACTCCCACGGAAATGATCTTCTTGCCGCTCGCGACCATGCCTGGAAACCAAACAAAAAAGCCCCGCCGGAACGATCGGTTCCGAAGGGGCCCAGGTGCCAATTAGAATTTTCCGGAAATTACCGAGCTCGGAGCGGATTTGTCAACTTGTTTCCGCCAGTCGCCGCTTTGGGGAATTTCCTTGCGTGCGTGTCGCAGGCGCCGTGGCGCGTTCCTTATGAGGGCATTGGAACTTCTAATTTTCCAGAACCCGTGAAGGTTCCTACCTTGATCCCCGTCAAACAGCGCGTTGGCGCGGAGAAGGAGCTTCACATGAACATGTTTGCGCGGGGGATGCCCAACCAGCTTCTGCGGCTGCAGGAGATGCACAATGGCAAGAAGGCACAGCCGACCTTCTCGGCGGGCGAGATGGAGCGGCGGCAGAATGTGATGCGCCGCATTCTGGAGGAGCTGAAGCTCGATGCGGCGATCCTGACCTCGTATCATAACATCTGCTACTTCTCCGATTTCCTCTATTGCTCCTTCGGCCGGCGCTATGCCTTCGTTATCACGCCGGAAAAGGCCACCTCCGTTTCCGCCGGCATCGATGCCGGCCAGCCCTGGCGCCGCACCTTCGGCGACAACATCACCTATACGGACTGGCAGCGCGACAACTTCTTCCATGCCCTGCAGACGCTCCTGCCGAAGGCCTCGCGCATCGGCATCGAATTCGACCAGGTCGATCTCGACCTGCGCCGCCTGCTGGAAGAGGCCTTCCCGAACGTCGAATTCGTCGATATCGGCTCGCCGACCATGTGGCTGCGCACGATCAAGTCGGACGAGGAGATCGCCCTGATCAAGGAAGGCGCCGCGACCGCCGACATCGGCGGGGCCGCCGTCGCGAAGGCGGTGCGCGAGGGCGTGCCGGAATACGAGGTGGCGCTCGCCGGCACGCAGGCCATGGTCCGCCATATCGCGAACCGTTTCCCCCATGCCGAGCTGATGGACACCTGGGTCTGGTTCCAGTCGGGCATCAACACCGATGGGGCACACAATCCCGTCACCTCACGTCGCGTCGAGAAGGGCGACATCCTCTCGCTCAACTGCTTCCCGATGATCGCCGGCTACTATACGGCGCTGGAGCGCACGCTGTTCCTCGACCATGCCAGCGACGAGCACCTGCGCATCTGGGAGATCAACTGCGCGGTGCACCGTCGGGGCCTGGAACTGCTCAAGCCCGGCGCGCGCTGCGGCGACGTGGCGGCCGAGCTCAACGAAATCTACCGCGATCACGGCCTGCTCGGCTACCGCTCCTTCGGCTACGGCCATTCCTTCGGCGTGCTCTCGCATTATTACGGCCGCGAGGCGGGCGTGGAGCTGCGCGAGGACATCAACACGGTGCTCCAGCCGGGCATGGTGGTCTCCATGGAGCCGATGCTGACCATTCCGGACGGCATGCCGGGGGCCGGCGGCTACCGCGAGCACGACATCCTGGTCATGACCGAAACCGGCAGCGAGAACATCACGGGCTTCCCCTTCGGTCCGGAGCATAATATCCTCCCCGCCTGACCCGTCCGCGGGCAACTTGGAACGGGCCGTCCGATCGGCCCGTTTCCTTTTGGAAGCGGTGCCGCCCCGTGAGAAACATCCCGACCGACCTTCTTCGCACCTTCCTGGCGGTCATCGACCTGCGCAGCCACACGCGCGCCGCCGAACAGCTCGGCCGCACCCAGCCGGCCATCAGCCTGCAGATGAAGAAGCTGCAGGAACTGCTCAACGTCTCACTCTTCGCCAAGGATGCCAGCGCCCAGCCGACCGAGGCGGGCGAGCTTGTCGCGAGCTATGCCCGGCAGATGCTGGCGCTCAATGACGAGATGGTGCTGCGCCTGTCGCGGCGCGACCAGCACGGCAAGATCCGGCTCGGCATTCCCAACGACTATGCCGATCATTTCCTGCCGAAGCTGATGCCGCGCCTTGCCCGCAGCGGCCACGACTTCCGCTTCGAGGTCGTCTGCGACCTCTCCCATGTCCTCTTGCAGGGCCTGCGCAACGGTCTCTATGACCTCGTTGTGGCGATGACGCCGGACGGGCCGGCGGAAGGCGCGTTCATGACCTGGAAAGAGCCGCTCGCCTGGGTCGGCGACAGCCCGACCTCGCTCGTCACCGACAGCGGCGGCAACCTTCGCATCGTCTGCTATCCGGAAGGCTGTCTCTACCGGCGGGCGATGCTGACGGCGCTGCAGCGCGACGGGCGCGGCTACGATCTCGTCTATACCAGTCCCAGCCTTTCCGGCCTCGAGGCGGCTGTCGGCTCCGGCTTCGGCAACACGGTCCTCGCCCGCCGCATCCTGCCGTCGAAGCTTGCAACGCTCGACGACGCCCTCGGCCTGCCAAGGCTCACGGACGTCGTCGTCGGTATCTATCTGAGCTCGGACCGCAAGCGCTCCGCGGTGGCGGAGAGCTTCGCGGCGCATTTCGCCGATGCGTTCCTCGCCGAGACGCGGGACGGCTGACGGGTCGGAAAGCCGCCGCGATCAGGGCCGCCGCACCCGCCGGATGAGGCTCAAGGCCAGGAACAGCGCGATGGAGACGGTGGTGAGCAGGCTCGCCGCCGCCATGATCGTCGGGTTGATCTGGTCGCGGATGCCGGAGAACATCTGCACCGGCAGAGTGCGCTGCTCGGCGCCCGTCAGGAAGAGGGCGACGATCACCTCGTCGAAGGAGACGGCGAAGGCGAGCAGCGCGCCGGAGACGATGCCGGGCAGGATCAGCGGCAGCGTGACGGCGAAGAAGACGCTGACGGGTCCCGCGCCGAGGCTCGCGCCGGCCCGCGAGAGGTTGGCGTCATAGGTGGAAAGCGCCGAAAGCACCGTGACGACGACGAAGGGGATGGAGAGCGCCGCATGGGCGAGCACCAGCCCGGTGCGCGTATTGGTAAGTCCCAGCGAACCGAAGAACATGTAGGCCCCGACCGCGACGATGACGACGGGCATGATCATCGGCGAGATCATCAGCGCCATGACCGCCTTTCGCGCCGGAAAGCCCGGCCGGCTGATGCCAAGCGCAGCGAGCGTGCCGAGCAGCGTGGCGAGCGCCGTGCTGCAGGCGGCCGCGACGAGGCTGTTGAAGAGGCTCTGCGTCCATCGCGCGTTCTCGAAGAAATCCGCATACCAGCGCCAGGAATAGTCCTGGATCGGGAAGGTGAAGAACGGATCCTTCGAGACGGAAAGCGGGAAGACGACGAAGAGCGGCCCGATCAGGAAGACGAGCACGGCGAAGGCGAAGGCGACGACGGCGAGGCGGCAGAGCCGTTCGCCGCGGGTTGCGTAAGCGGGAAGCCACATTGTTCTCATCCGAGCTTGATGCGCTCCGCGCCGACGAGGCGCAGGAACAGGAGATAGATGGAAAGCGTCATGACGAGGAGCAGGCAGGCGAGCGCGGCGGCCATGCCCCAGTTCAGGTCGCGGTTGATGTAGGTGGCGATGAAGTTCGACATCATCTGGTCGCGCGGGCCGCCGACCAGCGCCGGCGTGATGTAGTAGCCGAGCGACAGGATGAAGGTCATCAGGCAGCCGGCGGCGACACCCGGCAGCGTCTGTGGCGCATAGACCCGCCAGAAGGCGAAGAAGGGCGGTGCGCCCAGCGAGCGCGCCGCCCGCATCTGACCCTCCGGAATGGACTTCATGATGCTGAGGATCGGCAGGATCGTGAAGGGAAGCTGGATATGCGTCATCGCCGTCACGGTGCCGAAGCGGGTCAGCATGAGCTGGAGCTTTTCCGTGGTGAGGCCGAGCGCCAGGAGGATCTGGTTGATCACCCCGTCCGTCTGCAGCAGCACGACCCAGGCGGTGGTGCGCACCAGAAGCGACGTCCAGAGCGGCAGCAGCACCAGAAGCAGCAGGAAGCCGGCGATGCGCGACGGCGCCAGCGAGATGACATAGGCCGTTGGAAAGCCGAGGACGAGCGTCGCGGCAGTCACGAGGGCCGCGATCCAGAGCGTGCGTCCGAGAATGTCGAGGAACACCGCCTGGCTCGCCTCCACCCGCTCGATGCCGCCGGAGGCGTCCTGCGCGAGGTCGACGGATGTCAGCAGGTAGTAAGGTGTGACGGCGCTGCCGTTGCGCTTGATGATCGCCCAGAGGTCGGGACTGACCCATACCGGATCGAGCGCCGCAAATTGCGGGGCAAGGGCGCCATCCTTGAAATTGCCGAGGTGGCGGACCACCGACATGATGCGGCTGCGCATGCCGGCGCTTTCGTAGTTCAGCCGCTTGCCGAGCGATGCGGCGGTGTTGTCCTCCTTCGCGCGGGCAAGGTCGGCGGCAAGCGCGGCGAAGGCCTCTTCGCCCGGCGTGGCGCGCCCGTCCCAGCCGTCGAGCGCGGCGACGGTCTGCGGCAGGACGCTGCGGACCTCCGGATTGCGCACGGCGGTGGTGAGGAAGAGGCCGATCGGCGCGGCGAAGGTGACGATGAGGAAGAGGAGCGCCGGGAGCGCGAGCGCGAAGGCGCGAAGGCGGTTCGGTCGCTCGGCCCGGCGCAGGGCCGCGCCGAGGCGGCCCGACGTAGGCGGAATGGCAAGGGACATGGTCTCGGTCATGGCTACCTCGTCAGCGTTCGGCAATCGGCAGCGAAACAGGCCATGCCGATGCTGCTTCCCGGCAGGATCGCCGCGCCCTCGGCTGCCGGCACGGAAGCGACGAGCCGCTCGCTGCCTAAGGCCTCCAGCGTCAGCCGCACCCGGTCTCCGAGGAAGGTCCTGTCGAGGACGCGGGCGGGGATACGGTTTTCGGCGTTTTTTCGCTCGGGGCCGTCGAGGCCCAGCCGCTCGGGGCGGATGGAGACCGTGAGGTCCGCGCGCGCCTGGCCGGACGGCCCGGTCGTGAGGAGCCGCATTCCGTCCGGCATCCGTACGACGCCGAGGCCGTTTTCCATCCCGGCGAATTCGCAGGCGAGCGTGTTGTTGTCGCCGATGAAGCCGGCGACGAAGCGGTTTTCCGGCCGGTCGTAGAGCGTCATCGGGTCGGAGAGCTGCTGGATGCGCCCCTCGTGGAAGACCGCGATGCGGTCCGACATGGTGAGCGCTTCCGACTGGTCGTGCGTCACATAGACCATGGTGATGCCGAGCTGCTGCTGGATCCGCCTGATCTCGACCTGCATGTGCTCGCGCAATTGCTTGTCGAGCGCGCCGAGCGGCTCGTCCATGAGAATCAGCTTCGGCTTGAACACCATGGCGCGAGCGAGCGCGACGCGCTGCTGCTGCCCGCCGGAAAGCTGCGCCGGACGGCGTTCGCCAAGGCCGGTGAGCTTGACCATGGCGAGCGCTTCCTCGACCCGGCGTTTGGCTTCCGCTCCTCTGATCCCGCGATAGCGCAACGGGAAACCGACATTCTCGGCCACCGTCATATGCGGGAAGAGCGCATAGTTCTGGAAGACGAAGCCGATGTCGCGGCGTTCCGGCGGCAGGCGCTCCACGGCCTGTCCTTCGAGCAGGATGCGCCCGCTGGTCGACTGCTCGAAGCCGCCGAGCATCATCAGCGTCGTCGTCTTGCCGGAGCCGGAAGGCCCGAGCATGGTGAGGAATTCGCCCCGCCGCACCGCAAGGTTCAGGTCCTCGACGACGAGCGTGCGCCCGTCATAGGTCTTCTGCACGCGCTCGAAAGCGACCATGGTCTCGCTTGCGGTCGTGATCGGCGGCGCCTTGTCGAGGCGCCCCCTTTCCATCGTCATCGTGTTCATCCGCGCGCTCCTCAGTTGGTAAGCCAGGTGGTGAAGCGCTTGCGAATCTCGTCGCCATGGTCCGCCCAGAAGGCGTTGTCGAGCGTCAGAGAGGTCGTCAGGTTCTGCGGGCTGGTCGGCAGGTTCCTGGCATCGTCGGAGGCCACTTCCGCGGCGGCCGTCGTGCGGACGGGGCCGTAGGGAATGTATTTCGCGATGCCGGCCAGTACCTTCGGCTCGACGGCGAAATGGATGAAGGCGAGCGAGCCCTCCATGTCCTTTGCGCCCTTCGGGATGACCCAATAGTTGGAATCGAGGATCTGGTTGTCCCAGACGATGCCGAAATGGCGGCCTTCCTTGTTGGCGTTGAAGATGCGCCCGTTCCACGCCGTCGTCATGGTCACCTCGCCCGAGGCGAGGAGCTGCGGCGCCTGCGCGCCCGCTTCCCACCAGACGATCTCCTTCTTGATCGTGTCGAGCTTGGCGAAGGCGCGGTCGAGGCCTTCTGGCGTGGCGAGCGTCGCATAGACGTCCTGCGGGGCGACGCCGTCGGCCAGCAGCGCGAATTCCAGATTGGTCGCCGGGTTCTTCCAAAGGCCGCGCTTGCCGGGGAAATTGGCAAGGTCGAAGAGATCGGTCAGCTTCGTCGGCGGCTTGGCCAGCTTGTCCTTGTCGTAGGAAAGGATCGTCGCATAGACGATCGTGCCGACGCCGCAGTCCGACGTCGTGCCGGCGAGCCAGTCCGATTTCGGCCCGATCTTCTCCCAGTCGATCGTTTCGAAAATGCCCTCGTCGCAGCCCTGGAGCAGCGTCGGGGCGTCGACGTCGACGACGTCGATGGTCGTGTTCCCGCTGTCGATCATCGCCTTGATCTTGGCGATCTCGCCGCCGTATTCCTGCTCGGAGACGGGCCTTCCGGTCTCCTCGGCATAGGCGGTGAACACCGCCTTTCGCTGGGCCTCCTGATAGGCACCGCCGAAACTCATGACGGAAAGCGGCTCGGCGGCCATCGCCGTGCCGAGCGCGAGGCCATAGGCAAGCGTCGTCGCTGCCAGGAACATGCGTGTTCTGAACATGGAAATTCCTCTCTGGAGACAGATCTGATGTACCCGTCACAGCGCCCGTCTTGCTTGCGGGCTATTGGGAAAGCCTATGTTGCGACATGCCGCGGCGCAAATAAGTTGCTGTCATGGGAACATGAGTGCCGCTTATCGGGCTGGTCGCGGGCGAGGGAACCCGGACTGGTGTGAGGCAGCAGCTCTTGGGATCGTCTGCGATCCGCAGATCGCCGTCGCCAGCGTGGGTGATGAAGCGCAACGAGGAGGGTGACCCCTTGAAACCGCGATGTCCAACCGGTATCCGACCCCCGGTAATCCGAAACACAGAACCATCGACAGGTTGACCGGCATGGCCCCCGACTTTCTCGTAACCCATTCCGGCGGCTTCCATGCGGACGAGCTGTTGTCGAGCGTGATCCTGACGCGTCTGTTTCCCACCGCCCGCCTCGTTCGCAGCCGGGCCGCCGAATGGATCGCGCCGGCCCCGGACAGGATCGTCTACGACGTCGGCGGTGCCTATGATCCGGCCACCGGGATTTTCGATCATCACCAGCGCGGCGCCCCGCTGCGCGACGACGGCCAGCCGTTCAGCTCGTTCGGGTTGATCTGGCGCCGGTTCGGCAGGGACTTCCTGAAGGACTTCGGCATTCCCGCCGCCGATATCGATGCGCTCCACGCGGGCTTCGATCTCGACTTCGTCTTGCCGGTCGACCTCCTAGACAACGGCGCCCTCAGCCCCTCGGCGGCAGGCGTCCTGAGCAAGCTGACCCTGCCGGTCCTTCTGGAAACGCTCAAGCCGGTCTTCGACGACCGGGCGCCGGATGCGGACGATCGGGCCTTTCATGCCGCGCTTGCGATCGCGCGCAGTTTCGTCGAGGCGACGATAGGGCAGGCGGCGGCAAAGCTGCGCGCCGAGGCCATCGTACTCAAGGCGATTTTGGCGGCCGGCGATGGGCGCGTGCTTGAGCTGCCGATGGGGATGCCCTTCCGGCCGGCCATCGTGAAGGCGGGCGCGGACCGTCTCCTCTTCGTCGTCCATCCGCGCGATGCCGATTGGTGCCTGACGGGCATCCGGCGGTCGAGCGACGGATTCGAGCTTCGGGCCGATCTTCCCGCAGCCTGGGCCGGCCTGACCGGCGACGACCTCGTTGCGGTTTGCGGCGTTGCCGGGGCAACCTTCTGCCACAACGGCCGCTTCATCGCCGCGGCGAAAACCCGGGAAGCAGCGCTTGAAATGGCGGGGATCGCGGTCGAAGCCGCAGAGCGGGCAGGCTGAGCAATTTTGCGACGCAGGGGCGCGGGGGGCTACGCAGAGGCTCCGGCTAACGCCGGGGCACAGGGCCTGACGTGGAAAGGACGTCGAGGTGCTGCGTGCCGATCGTGCCGTCGGCCTCCACCACGGCCTGCCAGCGCCGGTTTCCGCAGCGCACCGAAAGCCGCCATCGGCCGGCATCCTCTCCCTCGCCCCGCTCGACGCGTGAGACGACAAGGCCCCGGCGCATATAGTCGCGGAAAGTCTGTGTCGACCAGCCGAACCGCTCCGCCAGCATGTCCGCCGACAGCAGGAACTGCCCGTCCGAATCCCGGTTTAGAACGACCGGTACGGTCATGGGCATGTCTCCGCCGTCATCGCCGTTCTCCCTCATGCCGCTTGGATGTCGATGTCGAGCAGCGGGCGAAGGAGGGCCCGATCCTGCACGATATCCGCCAGCGTGTATTTGTCGAGAACCGCCAGAAAGGCGCAGAGCGCCTCATGCAGCATGCCCTTCAGCCGGCAGGCCGGCGAGATGGCGCAGCGGCCGCCTCCGGCCTGCATGCATTCGGCCAGCGGGAATTCCTCCTCCGTCGCCCGCACCAATGCCCCGATGCCGATTTCTCCCGGCCGCTTGGCCAGGCGGATGCCGCCGCTGCGGCCGCGCACCGTCTCGACGAGGTCGAGATCGCGCAGTGTCTGCGCCACTTTGAGGAGGTGGTTGCGCGACAGCCCGTAGGCCTCCGCCACGTCGTTGACGGTGCAGACGCCATCCCGCCGGCTGGCGAGATAGATCAGCATGCGCAAGGCATAGTCGGTATGAAGCGTCATCCGCATCGGTATCGTCCGAAGCCGCGGCCGGCATTGGAGTATAACGGGTATCCGTCACGCCACTTTTAACGCGACGGCTGCCCCGTTGAAAGAGCAATCGGATCGCAGCACCGGACCGGTCCGGGTCCGGCGCGCTCCCGTCCCTTTACTGCGCCTGCGGCGGCACGACATGGCGGCGGTTGATGCTCGACGGGCGTCCCTTGATGGAAAGGGCGGTGTCGCGCTTTTCGCGTTCGGCCACGACCTTGCCCTTCGCGACGACACACAGCCGCTCGGCCCGCAGGCGCACCGCCTCGATGGGATTGCCCGCGTCGAGCACCACGAGGCTTGCCGTCTTGCCGACCTCCAGTCCGAGATGATCGAGCCCCATGATCGCGGCATTGACCTTGGTGACCATGTCGAAGCAGGTGCGCATGTCGGCCGGCGAGGACATCTGCGCGACGTGCAGGCCCATGAAGGCGACGTCGAGCATGTCCGCGGTGCCGAGCGAATACCAGGGATCGAGCACGCAGTCCTGACCCCAGCCGACGCGGATGCCGTGTTTCAGCATTTCCGGCACGCGGGTCATGCCGCGGCGCTTGGGATAGCTATCGTGCCGGCCCTGCAGCATGATGTTGATCAGCGGGTTGGGAACGGCCGAAACCCCGGCCTCGGCGATCAGCGGCAGCAGCTTCGAAACGTAGTAATTGTCCATCGAGTGCATGGACGTCAGGTGCGAGCCCGCCACGCGGCCCTGCAAGCCGAGCCGCTGGGTCTCGTAGGCGAGCTGCTCGATATGGCGGGACAGCGGGTCGTCCGTCTCGTCGCAATGCAGGTCGACCATCAGGCCGCGTTCGGCGGCGATCTCGCAAAGCTCCGTGACGGAGCGCCTGCCATCGTCCATGGTGCGCTCGAAATGCGGAATGCCGCCGACGATGTCGACGCCGAGATCGAGCGCGCGGATGGTGTTTTCGCGCGCATTGGGGGAGCGGTAGAGGCCATCCTGCGGGAAGGCGACGAGCTGGAGGTCGATATAGGGCGCGATCTCCCTCTTCACCTCGAGCAGCGCCTCGACCGCCAGAAGCCGGTCGTCGCAGGTATCGACATGGGTGCGGATGGCGAGCAGGCCCATAGAGACGGCCCAGTCGCAATAGGCGAGAGCTCGCTCCTTGACCGCTTCGTGGGTGAGGAGCGGCTTCAGCTCGCCCCAGAGCGCGATGCCTTCGAGCAGCGTGCCGGAGGCATTGATGCGCGGCAGGCCGTAGGACAGCGTCGCATCCATGTGGAAATGCGGGTCGATGAAGGGCTGGCTGACGAGGTTGCCGGTGGCATCGACCACGCGGCCGGCCGCCGCTTCGAGGCGCGGCTCGATGGCGGCGATCTTCTCGCCCTTGATGCCGATATCGGTGACGGTTCCATCGGGCAGCGTACCGCCCTTCACGATCAGGTCGAAACTCATCTTTCGCCTTTCTGGTAGGGGATCATCAGAGCTTTGGGATAGGTGGCGCGGCGCGCGACCAGGATCAGTGCCAGGATCGACAGCGCATAGGGCATCATCAGGAAGACCTGATAGGGCACGATACCGCCCGATATCTGCTGGAGACGGACCTGATAGGCATCGAAGGCGGCGAACAGGATGGCGCCGATCAGCGCCTTGCCCGGCCGCCAGGAGCCGAAGACGACGAGCGCGATGCAGATCCAGCCCCGGCCGTTGATCATCTGGAAGAAGAAGGAGTTGAAGGCCGAGGTGGTGAGGAAGGCGCCGCCGAGCGCCATCAGCGCGCTGCCGGCGACGACCGCGCCCATGCGGATGCCGGTCACCGAAATGCCCTGTGCCTCGACGGCCGAGGGATTTTCGCCGGCCGCCCTGACGGCAAGGCCGACCGGCGTCCGGTAGAGGGTCCAGGCGACGACCGCCACCGAGAGGAAGGCGAGATAGGTCAGCGGCGTCTGTGTGAACAGCGCCTCGCCGATCACGGGGATCTTCGACAGGACCGGGACGGGCCAGGGCTGGAACGGCTCGATCTTCGGCGGCGACGTCACCTCCGGCAGGAGGAGGCGGTAGGTGAAATAGGTAAGGCTGGTGGCGAGCAGCGTCACGCCGATGCCGACGACATGCTGCGACAGGCCGAGCGGCACGGTGAGCGTGGCATGCAGCAGGCCGAACAGCGCGCCGACCAGGGCGGCGACGAGCAGCCCCGTCCAGAGATCGCCGCCGGCATAGACGGTGAACCAGCCGGCGAAGGCGCCCGCCGTCATGATGCCCTCGATGCCGAGATTGAGGACGCCCGCGCGCTCGCAGATCAATTCGCCCATGGTGGCGAAGATCAGCGGCGAGGCGATGCGGATGGCGGCGACCCAGAAGGAGGCGGAAAAGAGGATGTCCAGCGCGTCCATGTCACCTCCACCTGATCTTGAAGCGCGTCAGAAGGATCGCGACCACCATGGTCAGAAGCGATGTGGCGACCATCACGTCGGCGATGTAGCTCGGCACCTTGGCCGCGCGGCTCATGGCATCCGCGCCGACGAAGATGCCGGCGACGAAGATGGCGGAGGCGACGACGCCGAGAGGATTGAGCATGGCGAGCATCGCCACGACGATGCCGGTGTAGCCGTAGCCGGGCGAGAGGTCGAGCGTCAGGTTGCCCTTGAGCCCCGACACTTCCGAAAAGCCGGCAAGGGCCGCAAGGCCGCCCGAAAGGAGCGCCGTCTTCATCAGCACGCGGTTGACCGGGATGCCGACGAAGCGCGCGCCCTCGGCATTGTGCCCGACGGCGCGCATCTCGTAGCCGAGCAGGGTCTTCTTCGTGATCACCCAGACGACGACCGCGGCCGCGATGGCGATGACGAAGCCGTAATGCAGGCGCTTGCCCTGGATGAGGCGCGGCAACTGCGCCTCGGCGATGACCTTCTGCGATTGCGGCCAGCCGAGTCCCATCGGATCCTTCAGCACGCCGTCGAGCAGCATCGAGACGAAGAGGAGCACGATGAAATTGAGCAGTAGCGTCGTGACGACCTCATCGACACCGAACCGCGTCTTCAACACGGCCGGCCCGAGCAGGATGAGGGCGCCGGCCGCCATGGCGGCGATCATCAGCACGGGGATCAGGACGAAGGAGGGCAGGGGCAGCGCCCCGGTTCCGAGCGCCACGGTGACGATGCCACCCATATAGAGCTGTGCCTCGGCGCCGATGTTCCACAGCCTTGCGCGGAAGGCGACGGCGATGGCAAGGCCGGTGAAGATCAGCGGCGTCGCGCGCGTCAGCGTCTCCATCAGCGCGAATTGCGAACCCGCCGCGCCCTTGGCGACAAGATAGAAGACCGACAGCGGCGATGCGCCGGCGGTGAGGACGAGGATCGACGTCAGAACCAGCGTCGTGACGATCGCCGCCAGTGGGAACAGCAGGGTGACCGCCAAGGACGGTGCGGGTTTCGGCTCAAGCCGCATGATCGCTGTGCTCCCCGCTATGGCCCGCCATCAGTTCCCCCAGTTCCCGGATGCTTCGTTCGCCACGCGCGGACGGCGCGGAAAGACGCCCTGCCGACATGACGGTGATCCGGTCGGACAGCGCCAGGATTTCCTCGAGGTCCTCCGAGATCAGCAGGATCGCCGCGCCCCGGTCGCGCGCCGCCAGCAGCATGCGATGGACATAGGCCACGGCGCCGACATCGAGCCCGCGGGTCGGCTGGCTGGCAAGGATGACCGCCGGGTCGGGATCGAGCGCCCGGCCGAGGATGAGCTTCTGCATGTTGCCGCCCGAGAGGAGGCGGATGCGGGTCTCCGGCGACGGGCATTTGACGTCGTAGTCGGTGATGATCTTCTCGGCGAAACGCCGGGCGGCCTTCCAGTCGAGGAAGCCCATGCGGCTGAAGCGCGGGCTGCCATAGTGCTCGGCGATGACGTTCTCCGTGACGCTCATGTCGCCGATGGTGCCGACGGCATGGCGATCCTCGGGGATGCGGGCGATGCCGTGGGCAAGCGCGGTTCGCGGCGACCAGTCGGGGACTTCCCGGTCGGCGATGGAGATGCGGCCGCCGGTCGGACGTCGGGTGCCGGAGAGCAGGGCGGCAAGGGCCGCCTGGCCATTGCCCGATACGCCGGCAAGGCCGGTGATCTCGCCGGCCGTGAGGGTGAGCGACACGTCGACGAGCCCGGCCCCGTTGTGTGGGGCGGTGGAGACGCGGTCGAGCGTGAGCAGCGGCGCGCCGAGTCTCACCGGGCTGACCTCCGCCGGCTTCACCTCCTGGCCGACCATCAGGGCGGCGAGTTCCTTGCGGTCGGTCGCGCCCGTCTCGCGTTCGCCGACCAGCTTGCCGGCGCGCAGCACCAGTACGCGGTCGCTGACCGCCATGACCTCCTGCAGCTTGTGCGAGATGAAGATGATCGACAGGCCCTTGGCGACGAGCAGCTTCAGCGTGCGGAACAGGGCCTCCGTTTCGGCGGGCGTCAGCACCGCCGTCGGTTCGTCGAGGATCAGGATCCGGGCATCGCGGTAGAGCGCCTTCAGGATTTCCACCCGCTGGCGCTCGCCGACCGAAAGGGCGGCGACGGTGGCGGCGGGATCGACGGCAAGGCCGAAGTCGGCGGATAGTTCCTCGATGCGCCGGCGCGCGGCGGACCTGTCGAGCCGCGGGCTCCAGAGGCTTTGCGTGCCGAGTGCGATGTTCTCCTGCACCGTCATGTTGTCGGCGAGCGTGAAGTGCTGGTGCACCATGCCGATGCCGGCATCAAGCGCCGCGCGCGGATCGCCCGGTGGCAGGGGCGTGCCGAAGGCCTCGACGGTTCCCTCGTCGGCGACATAGTGGCCGAATAGGATGTTCATCAGCGTCGTCTTGCCGGCGCCGTTCTCGCCGAGAAGGGCAATGACCTCGCCCCGTTTCAGTTCGAAGGAGATCGCATCGTTGGCCCTCAGCGGACCGAAACGCTTGCTGATGCCGGAAAGGCGGAGGACAGGGGTACTGGACACGGCGATACGGACCGAAGGGAACGGTGGGAGAGGGGATCGTCCGCCCGGGAGGGGCCGCGGCGCGGCCGTCCCCGGGCGAAGGGACTTAGCTGGATTTCGGCTCGCTGTCGTCGACCGCTACGGTGAAGGAACCGTCCTTGATCGCCTTTTCCTTCTCCGCGATCTTCGCCTTGATCTCGTCGGGAACCTTGCCTTGGAAGGTGCCGAGCGGCGCGAGCGAACAGCCGCCGTTCTTCATGAAGGAATAGACGCCGTAGTCGTCGGCCTTGAAGGTACCGGCTTTCACTTCGGCGATCGCCTTGTCGAGGGTCGGCTCGAAGTGCCACAGCGCCGAGGCAGCGACGGTATCGGGATAGTCGGCCTGCGTGTCGATGACGTTGCCGATGGCAAGCACCTTCTTCTCCTTGGCCGCGTCGGAAACGCCGAAGCGCTCGGCATAGAGCAGGTCGGCGCCGCCGTCGATCTGCGCGAAGGCAGTTTCCTTGGCCTTCGGCGGATCGAACCACGAGCCGATGAAGGCGACCTGGAACTTCGTGTCCGGCGCCACTTCCTTCACGCCCGCCATGAAGGCGTTCATCAGGCGGTTGACCTCCGGGATCGGGTAGCCGCCGACCATGCCGATGTTCTTCGACTTGGTCAGCGCGCCGGCGACGAGGCCGGAAAGATAGGAGGCGTCCTGGATATAATTGTCGAAGACCGAGAAGTTCGGCAGGTCCGGATCGGGCTTGAAGCTCGAACCCATCAGGAAGGCGACGTCGGGATAGTCACGGGCGACGGCGCGCGCGGCATCCTCGACGCCGAAGACCTCGCCGAGGATGAGCTTGTGCCCGGCCTCGCAATATTCGCGCATGACGCGCTCATAGTCGTTGTTGGCGGTGTTTTCCGAATATACATATTCGATGTCGCCGCGGTCCTTGGCGGCATTCGCGGCCTTGTGGATGCGGCTGACCCATTGCTGCTCGACCGGAACGGTATAGACCGCCGCGACCTTGATCGGCTCGGCCGCGGAGAGGCGGCCCGGCAGGCCCGCCGCCGCCACAAACGCGGATGCGCCGGCGGCCTGGATCAGCCGGCGTCTGGAAATGCCGAAATTGTTTTGCATGAACGTCCCCTCTGGTTGATTGCGCGTTTTTGAAATGCGTCTTTTACCGTTTGGTCAATGTAGGGGAAATTCGAAATGGCAGCAATCGGTTGCAGCGGAAGTTCACAGCCGAGACGGCAGCGTCGCGGCGCTCAGGCGGAAGGCAGGAGCCGGTCGCGCAGATAGGCGATGAAGCGCTGGCCGTAGCCGGGGAGCGGCACGGAGGACGGCCAGATCGCCGACATCTCGAAGTCGAGCGGCTTGCCGCGGTGCAGGATGTCGTAGGCGACCAGCCCCTCCACGGGGCCGGTGCCGAGATGGGGCACGACCGCAACGCCGCCGCTGCTGCGGGCAATCGCCAGCAGCGTATGGGGCGAGGAGGATTCCAGCGTCGGCTGCGCGAGGCAGCTTTCCGCCTGGCAGGCGGTTTCGAGCAGCTCGCGGGTGAAGTGCCTTCGATTGAGCAGCAGCAGCGGCTGGTGGCAGAGCTGCGCTAGCGTGATGGTCCTGGTCTCGCTGGCGAAGACCGAGGGAAGAGAGAAGGCCCGCACGCGCATCGCGCCGATATCGACGCGGCTGAAACGGTCGGGCCGCGCGAAATGGCGGGCGTTGATCGCCAGGTGCAGCTCGTTGTCGTCGAGCCGGCGGGCGAGCTCCGCGCCGCCGCCTTCCTCCAGCCTTATGTCGATATTGGGATTGTCCTGCTTCCAGGCGGGCAGCACCTCGCTCATGTGGCGCTCGATCACCTGGGAGCAGGCGCCGACGCGCAGCAGGCCGCATTCGCCCTCGCGCATCTCGGCGACCGCGTCATGGAGGCGCTTGCTGGCGGCAAGGACGGCCTGTGCGTCGATCAGCAGCCGGTCGCCCTGCACCGAGAGGCGCAGGTTGCGGCCGCTGCGCTGGAAGAGCGTCAGTCCCAGCTCCTGCTCGAGCCGCTGGATCTGCCGCGACAACGCGGGCTGGGTGAGGTTCAGCCGTTCGGCCGCCGACGTGACGCTGCCGAGCTGGGCGGTCGTCACGAAACTTTTCAACAGTCGCTCATCCACCGCCCGTCTCCCGCCGATTCATGTCGATCGTGCATGTATCGGCTAGGGATATTTGCATTGGACGCATGAGGCAAGCTGTGCGTAGTTTGCACGACCGTTAAAATCGAGGGTTCTATGCCGCAGTCGGCTCCGACGAGGGCGCCTTCAGGAGGGCCCGCTCGCCGCCGGGCGCGGCGGCTTTACTAGGATTGGGCGCATGGCTGGCGCCCGGAAGGAGACCTGCCATGAGTACCGTTCGCCTGTGGACCGACGCCGAAGCCGAAGCGAACCCGCGCGTCAAGGCGGTGTTCGACGACATCCGCGCCACCCGCAAGTCCGATTTCGTCAACAATGTCTGGCGGGCGCTCGCCAACCAGCCGGATACGCTGGAGCGCATCTGGTCCGGCCTGAAGGACATCATGGTCAAGCCCGGCGCGCTCGATCCGGTGGTCAAGGAAATGCTCTATATCGCCGTGTCGGTCGCCAATGGCTGCAGCTATTGCGTCCATTCCCATACGGCGGCCGCCAAGGCCAAGGGCATGACCGAGGACCAGCACGCCGAGCTTCTGGCGGTGATCGGCATGGCCTCGCAGACCAATGCCCTGCTCAACGCGCTGCAACTGCCGATCGATCCGCAGTTCCTGGTCGAGAGCTGAGCATGGCCGCGATCAAGGCAGGCGCGGTCATCGCGCGCCAACCCGGCGGACCGGACGTGCTGGAATGGACGGAGCTTGCGGTGGAAACGCCCGGCCCCGGCGAGGTGCTGATCCGCCAGGAAGCGGCGGGGCTCAACTTCATCGACACCTATTACCGCTCCGGCCTCTATCCCTGGCCGGGCGACGTGCTCGTGCCGGGCGCCGAGGCGGCGGGCACGGTGGTCGCGCTGGGCCCCGGCGTCGAGATGCTTTCGGTGGGCCAGCGCGTCGCCTATCTGGAGCGCACCGGCGCCTATCGCGAAATGCGGGTCATGCCCGCCGACAGGCTGATCCCGCTGCCGGACGGGATCGACGCCGCGCTGGCGGCTTCCGTCCTGCTCAAGGGGCTGACGGCGCAGGTGCTGGTGTCCACCGCCGCACCGGTTCAGGCGGGGCAGACGGTCCTCGTCCACGCCGCCGCCGGAGGGGTCGGGCTTCTGCTCGGGCAATGGATTGCCGCCCTGGGCGCGCGCGCCATCGGCACGGCCGGCTCGCCGGAAAAGGTCGAACTCGCGCTGGCGCACGGATATGACGCCGTGATCGACTACCGCCGCGAAGACTTTGCCGCGCGCGTGGCGGAGCTGACGGACGGCGCCCTGTGCCACACGGTCTTCGACGCGGTGGGCAAGGATACCTGGCGCGGCTCGCTCGCCTGCCTGCGCCCGCACGGCCGTTTCGTGAGCTTTGGCCAGGCATCGGGGCCGATCGAGGGCTTCCGCATCTCCGATCTTGCGGCGGGGTCCAAATCGGCCATCCGGCCCGTCGTGTTCGATTACCTGACGAGCGCCGGGGAACGACGCGAGCGCAGTACGGAGCTGTTCACGCGCCTCGTCTCGGGAAGCCTTCGCGCTGGTGCGGCAGCCAGCCTGCCGCTGCGCGCGGCGGCGGAAGCGCATCGCGCGCTCGAAGGGCGCGCGACGACGGGATCGACGATTCTGACGATGGATGGATTTTCCGCGTGATGCCCCGTTTCCGCAAAAACGTGTCCGATCCAGCATATAAAAGAAAATCTATAGATATTGTCGGTATTTAGGTCCGGCAGTATTACCTTGTCCGCGGGCTTGCCCGATCCAGTGCTCTAGACGGAAATCATCAGGTGCCAGCCAGCCGACCCCTGTTCAGGATATTCACGCAGGAAACCATCGTCCTCCTGATGGCGGCGGCGCTGTTCGTCGGTTTCGCCGTGGCGCTTGACGGGTTCACCGCCCCGGCGAACCTCCTCAATATCGTGCGCAGCGTCTCCGTGCTCGGCATCCTCGCCGCCGGCATGGGCATCGTCGTCATCGGGCGCGGCATCGATCTGTCCATGGTCTCGATCATGGTGGTGACGGTCGCCATCCAGCTTCAGCTTTTGCAGGCGGGCTGGTCGCTGTGGTCGGCGAGCGCGCTCGTCGCGGCGATCACCATCGGCCTCGGCGCGATGAACGGCTTCATGGTGGCCTATGCCGGCGTCTCGGCGCTGTTCGCCACGCTGGCGTCGAGTGCCTTCGTCTTCGGCTTCGTCCGCTCGCAGATCCTCTCGCAGGACGTCATCTACATTCCCGAGACGGCCGAAACGCTGCTCTGGCTCGGCAAGGCCCGCATCCTCGCCCTGCCGCTCGACGTCGTCGTCTTCCTCGCCGTCGTCGTGGTGGCGCTGGTGCTGCTGCGCTGGTCGCGGCCGGGCCGCTTCCTCTACCTGATGGGCGACAACTTCCAGGCCGCGCGCACCATGGGCATCCCGGTGCGCCCGCTGATCGTCGCCTCCTTCGTCGCAAGCGCGCTCCTCGCCTGGCTCGCCGGCATGGCGAGCGCCGTCAGCCTGCAGAGCATGAACACGCGGCTGGTCAACTCGGCCCTGCTCTACGACGTGGTGCTGGTCGTCGTGATCGGCGGCATCGGGCTTTCCGGCGGCAAGGGCGGCATGCGCAACGTGGTGGTGGGCGCGCTGCTGATCGGCATCCTTCTCAACGGCATGACCATCCTCAACCTGCCGAACATCCACCAGAATCTCATCAAGGCGCTGATCCTGCTCGGCGCGATCATCCTCGATGGGCAACTCAACCCCCGCGACGAGCAGACCAGTCAGCAGGGCGACATCTAGAGCATTTCCAGCAAAAGTGCGCAGCGGTTTTGCGTTCGGAAATGCGGAAGAACTCTGGGCGGAGGGCCGTGTGGCCCGATGCCCGTGAACAATGGCAACAATCGCGGCCCGGAGAGGGGCGCATCCTAGCGGAGGCATGACATGAGCAATCTGAGAAAGACACTCCGGCGCGTTGTCCTGGCGGGGGCCTGCCTTGCGGGCGCCGCCATCGGCGCACAGGCGCAGGAAACCAATCCCGGCCCCGAGGCCTATCGCTCGGCGCTGGAAGGCAAGCGCGTGGTGATGGTGCCCATGACCATGGGCTTCGACCTGGCGCAGGGCTGGAACCACTTCATCGGCGAGGAAGTCAAGCAGTTCGGCGGCATCTGGGAAACGCGCGATCCCAACTGGAGCGTCGATGCCGGCGCACAGGCGATCACCGACCTGATCTCCTCGGCCGAAAAGCCGGACGTGCTGATCGTCCAGACGCCGGACCTCAACTCCTATTCGCGCCTCTTCAAGCGCGCGCAGGAGGCCGGCATCTTCGTCATCCAGCTCGACAATCCGTCGAACTACGCTTCCGACGTCTTCGCCGGCTCGGACTGGAAGCGCCTCGGCGAACTGGAGACGCAGGCCGTCATCGACCATTGCGGTGAAAGCTCCTCCAAGAAGATCGCCGTCATCCAGGGCGACCAGGTGAATTCGTCGAGCCTCGACCAGTGGGCCGGCGTGCAGGCCGTGCTGGAGCGCAATCCGGGCTGGACGGTCGCGGGCACCGCGGATTCCAACTGGGATGCGACGACGGCGCGCAATGCCGCCGCCACCATCCTCCAGCAGCATCCGGACGTCTGCGGCATCGTCGATTTCTGGGATGCGACGGCGCAGGGCACCGCCTCGGCGATCCGCGACGCCGGCCTCAAGGACAAGATCTTCCTCGCCACGACGGGCTCGGGCGAGGCGATCGATTGCAAGCTCATCGAGGACGGCACCTTCGGCGCCATCGTGACGAGCGAGCTGCCGCGCCAGTCGCAGGACGTCGTGGCCGCCATCAAGATCCTGCTCCAGAGCGGCATCAAGCCGGGCGACAGCAAGAACTATCTCTATACGCATGAGATCGCCCGTTCGAAGAAGGACCTCAAGCCGGATACGTGCTGGAGCCAGGCCGCCATCGAGGCCGCCGCCAAGAAGTAATGAAGACAGGGAGGAGGCCGGCCAGCGGCCCGCCTCCTCCACCCCCATGGAACCGGCCCGAATGACGCTTCGTGAAAGACTGACCCGCCTGCGCTACAACAAGGTGCCCGATCACCTGCTGGGTGAAATCCTGTCGAAGAGCTGGGCCGACAATCTCGTGCCCTTTGCCTTCCTCGTCGTGGTGGTGGCCGCTTTCGGCATTCTCCTGCCGGGCTTTTTCGCGCCGTCGAGCCTTCTCGACACCACCCGCCAGCTCGGCGAGTTCCTGATCGTCGTGCTGGGCCTCACGGTCGTCATCATCGGCGGCGGCATCGATCTTTCCGTCGGTTCCATCTTCGCGCTGGGCGCGTTCGCGACCCTCGCCGTCATCTATATCGCCGAGGGGCCGGTATGGCTGGCCTTCCTCGCCGCGCTCGGGGCCGGCGCGCTGTTCGGCGCGCTCAACGGTTTTCTCGTCGGCTACCTGCGCCTGCGCGCTTTTCTCACCACGCTGGTCACGCTTATCATCGGCCGCTCGATCTACGACATCCTGATCACCACATGGGGCGCCCGCATCCAGAGTTCGCCGGTATTCAACGATACGTTCGACAATATCGGCATGGGCGCCGTCTGGGGCCAGCCGATCAGCGCGCTGATCGCGCTCGCCTTCGCGCTCGTCGCCCATCTGGTGATGAGTCGGTCCCGCATCGGCTGGCACTTTACCGCCGTCGGCGGCGCGCGCCGCTCGGCCTTCAATGTCGGCATCAATGTGCGCCGCACGATCTTCCTCACCTATGTCATCTCGGGGGCCGCCTGCGGGCTCGCCGGCTTCCTTTTCGCCGCGCGCCTTTCGGGCGTCGGGCCGGGAACGGGGCTCGGTCTGGAGCTTGCCGCCCTCACCGCCGCCGTCGTCGGCGGCAACAGCCTTGGCGGCGGGCGCGGCTCCATCGCCAAGGGGCTGATGGGCGCCATCGTCGTGCTGCTCATCACCAACGGCCTCATCCGCATGGGCGCGGGCACCGGCACCAGCCAGCTCATCGTCGGGCTGCTGCTGGCGGCCGCCATCGTTCTCGACGTGCGCTGGCTGAAGAACCGCCACAAGGTTCTGTCGGAAGTCTATGTCGCCCCGCTGCACCATGCCATGCAGCCGGCGCAATCGGCGCTGCCGGGTTCCGGCACCGCCTATGCGTTGAACGATGCGCTGGCCTCGGCCGAGCCCATCGCGCTCGGCACGGTCGAGGGGCCGGAGGACGTGATCCTCGACGCCGACGACAATCTCTATGCCGGCACGCGTCATGGCGAGATCGTGCGCTGGTTCGCGCCGGACTACACCCGTTCCGAGGTGTTCGCCCATATCGGCGGCTTTCCGCTCGGCCTCGCCATGGCCCGCGACGGGCAGATCGTCTCCTGCGTCGGCGCCATGGGCCTTTACGGCGTGGCGAAGGACGGCGAGGTGCGCGAGCTTTCCACCGAAACGCGCCGCTCGCTGTTTTCCGTCGTCGACGATGCGCGCCTGCGCGATCCGAACGACTGCGACATCGGCCCGGACGGGCGCATCTGGTTCACCGATTCCACCACGCGCTACGATGCCCATGACTGGGCGCTGGATTCCATCGAGAGCCGGCCGACCGGCCGCCTCCTCGTCCACGACCCGAAGACCGGGAGGACGCGCACGGTGCTGAAGAACCTGCGCTATGCCAACGGCGTCTGCCTTTCCCATGACGGCCAGTCGCTGCTGATCGCCGAAAGCTGGGCCTGCTCGGTGCATCGCTACTGGATCGCCGGGCCGAAGGAAGGCCAGCTCGAAACGGTGATCCGCGACATGCCCGGCTATCCCGACAACATCAACCGCGCCTCGGACGGCACCTACTGGATGGCATGGCTCGGCATGCGCACGCCGAGCTTCGACCTGGCGCTTCGCTACCCCGCCATGCGCAAGCGCATGACGCGCAACCTGCCGCAGGACGACTGGCTCTTCCCGAACATCAACACCGGCGGCGTTGTGAAATTCGACGAGACGGGCGCCATCGTCGCCACCCTCGGCGATCTCGGCGGCGCGGCCCATCCGATGGTCACCTCCATGCGGGAACACAAGGGCTGGCTCTATATCGGCGGCATCCTCAACAATCGCATCGGCCGCATCCGCCTGCCGGGTGCCGATCCGGACTGGACGAGCTGGAATTCCTACTGGGGAGAAAGGGCATGACGCTTCTCGACCGCCTGCTCGACCCGTTTCGCGGCGAAGCCGTCACCATCCCGCCCTATGACGGCGCGTGGAAGCCGAATACGCAACTGGAAGCGGCCGTTCGGGTGACCGCGCTGCCGGAGGCCGACAATCTCGTTGCGGACAGCGACGGGACGATCTGGCTTTCAAGCGGCCCCGTCCTCTACCGGCTGGAGGGGGAAGCGGCCAAGCCGACCGAGACCTTGGCCGCGCCCATCACCGCGCTTTCGGCCCTGCCGGGCGGCGGGCTCGTGGTGGCGCTGGCCGATGGCGGCCTGATCCTTCGGCGCGATGGCGCAAGCCGGGACCTGCGCCAAGCCTTTCCCGCTGCCGTCTCGGCGACGGCGCTGCTGGCGGGCGATGACGGCATTTTGCTCGTCGCGCAAGGCTCGGCCAGCCATGCCGCCACGGAGTGGGTGCCGGCGCTGATGCGCAAGCGCCGCGACGGCGCCGTCTGGCGGCTCGACCTTGCCGGCGGCACGGCGGAGCGGATCGCGGGCGGGCTCGCCTTCCCGACCGGGCTGGCGCTCGACGAGGCCGGTGCGCCGGTGGTGGCCGAGGCCTTCGCCCATCGGCTCGTCGCCCTCGGCGGCGGCAAGCCGCGCACTGTCCTCGACCGCATCCCCGGCTATCCGGGCCGGCTTTCGCCGGCGCGAGCGGGCGGCTGGTGGCTGCCGGTCTTCGCCCCGCGCAACCGGCTGATCGAGCTCGTGCTGCGCGAGGACCGCTTCCGCGCCGACATGGTCGCCACCGTGCCCCAGGATTACTGGATCGCCCCCGCGCTGCGCTCGGGCGAGAGCTTCCTGGAGCCCCTGCAGCGCGGCGGGGTGCGCACGATGGGCGTGCGCAAGCCCTGGGCGCCGGCGCGGTCCTATGGCCTCGTCGCCCGGCTGGACGCGGCGTTCCGCCCGCTCGCCAGCCTGCATTCGCGCGCGGACGGCCAGCGCCACGGCGCGGTCTCTGTGCTGGACCTGCCGCAGGCGCGGCTGGTCGCGCTGAAAGGGGCGGGCGAGATCGTCGATATCCCGAGCCGGGAGGCCCAGCCATGACAGCAATCCTCGAGGCGCGCGCGCTGACCAAGGCCTTCCACGGCAATGTCGCGGTGGATGCCGTGGATTTCACGCTCGAGGCGGGCGAGGTCCATGCCCTGCTCGGCGAGAACGGGGCGGGCAAGTCCACCTTCAGCAAGCTTCTGGCCGGCGTCTATCCGCCCGAGGGCGGCGAGATTGTCTATCAGGGAGAGCCGCTGCGGGCCGAAGGGCCGGCGGAAGCGCTGCGCCGCGGCATCGCCATGGTCTATCAGGAAACCAGCCTCGTGCCCTCGATGACCGTGGCGCAGAACCTGTTCCTCGGCCATGAAAAGGCGTTCAACCGCCTGCGCGGCATCACCATCGCGGCGCAGCAGTTCCTGCAATCGCTGAACTTCACCGTGGACCCGACGGCTCTGGTCTCCAGCCTCGGCGCCGCCAAACGGCAGATGGTCGAGATCGCCCGCGCGGTGCGGCTGAATGCCAAGGTCATCATCTTCGACGAGCCGACGGCGACGCTGACGCCCGAGGAGCGGCGGCACTTCTTCTCGCTGATCGACCGCCTGCGCGCCCGGGGCGTCGCGATCATCTTCATCACCCATGCGCTGGAAGAGGCGTTGCAGATGTCCGACCGCATCACCGTCATGCGCGACGGCAGGAAGGTGCTGACGGAAAAGGCCCGCGATCTGACGCAGGCGCGCATCGTGCAGGCGATGGTCGGGCGCGAGCTCGCCACCGAATTCGCGCCGCGCACCCGCACGCGGCCGGCCGGACAACGCGTGCTTTCGGTTGAGGACGTCTCGATGGGCGCGCTCGTCCGCAACACGTCCTTCTCGGTCTTTGCCGGACAGGTGACGGGCCTTTTCGGCCTCGTCGGCTCCGGCCGCACCGAGACGGCCAAGATCGTCGCCGGCGTCTTCAAGCGCGATTTCCTGCGCGGCGGCGCCATCGAATACGAAGGCCGTCCCGTGCGCTATGCGACGCCTGGCCCGGCGGTCGCCGACGGCATCGTCTATGTCACCGAGGACCGCAAGCTCGAAGGCTTCTTCGAGAACATGTCGATCGCCGAAAACCTCTATGCCGGGCTGCTGGCGGCCGGGCAGAACCGCTTCCCCTTCGTCTCCATGGCGGAGATGAAGGGGCTGGCGGAGGAATGGACCGACAGGCTCGCCATCCGCTCCATCGGCGGGGAGGCGCGCGTCGTCGAGCTCTCCGGCGGTAACCAGCAGAAGGTGGTGATCGGCAAGGCGCTGATCCAGAAGCCGCGGCTCATCATCTTCGACGAGCCGACGCGCGGCGTGGATGTCGGTGCGGTCGCCGAGATCCACGCGCTCATCCAGCGGCTGGCCGACGAGGGGCTGGCCGTGGTGGTGATTTCCTCCTACCTGCCGGAAGTCCTCTCCCTCTCCGACCGTATCCTCGTCGCAAGGCAGGGCCGGGTGGTGGAGGAGTTCTCGCCCATCGACGCGTCGAGCGAGAGCATCATGTACGCCGCGGTGCACTGAACGGCGCGACGAGTTCGTGCAGCATCTCCAAGCGATACGGTCTTTCCATGGCATCTCCGCCTCTTGCGTTCTCCCTGCCGCAGCGTGTGCTGCATTGGCTCACGGCGGGGCTCGTCCTGTTCAACCTGCTCTTTCCCGACGGAATGAATGCGTGGAACCGCGCCATGAAGCGGACGGGCGCGGCAACGGCGGAGCAGGTGGCTGGCGCGAATGTCCACGCCTATATCGGTATCGTCATTCTGGTTCTGGTGACGCTTCGGCTGATCCTGCGCCTTGTGCAGGGCGCTCCGGCCGCCGCGCCGCAGGAGCCCGGGATCTTCAGGCTCGTCGCCAAGGGCGCCGAAGGTATCCTGTACTTCCTGCTTTTCGCCATGCCCGTCACCGGCATCGCCGCCTATTACCTTGGTTTCGACGGGGCGGGAGACCTGCATGCGGATGTCTTCAAGGTGATCCTGTGGGCCTTGATCGCGCTCCATGTGCTTGGCGCGCTGGCGCACCAGTTCTACTGGAAAACCAACGTCCTTAGGCGCATGACGGTCGGCTGAAACCGTCAGCCACCGCCTTGGGTGAAACTCTCCGGCCGTGATCCCGGCAAGGCGGGAATTCGTGCGGCACCTCGCGCCGTCTGTGCCGTTCTACCTGTAGCTGCTCGGGGAGTGGCCGTAGCGCTTCTTGAAGGCGTTGGAGAAATATTGGCTCGAATTGAAGCCGCAGCTCAGCGCGATCTCGGTGACGCTGGTGTTGCGCGGCTCCTGCAGCAGACGCGAGGCCTGCTCCAGCCGCAGGTGCTGGAGATATTGGCGCGGCGCCATGTTTGTGAGCTTCTTGCAATAATCGGAAAAGCGGGTGCGCGAGAGCCCGCACTCCTCGGCCATGCCTTCCAGCGACCAGTCTTCCTCCAGCGCATGGGCGAGCCGCCGCAGGAAGATCGCGACGGTGTGCTGCGAGGTCGAAAGATCGGGGTCGAGCGTCGGCGCCTGCTCGCCCATCCGGTCGATCAGGCTCAGCATCATCGCATTGATCGCGACCTTCAGGCGCGTTTCGCCGTCCTCTGGGCTGCGCTCGAGCAGGATGGAGGGGATCGCCTCGAAGGCGCGGCACAGTTCGGCGCCGCCGTCCCAGACCGGCTGGTTGTTCTGCGTCAGGATATCGTCGAGCCGCGCCGCCTCGTCCCTGGAGAAGACGAGCCAGTCCGGCCAGTCAGGCGTTTCGCTCGGCCGGCGCAGGCCTGCATCGAGGATGATCCACAGGAGCCGGCTCGGCCCGACATTCGGATTGCCGATGGAGTGGAGCTGCCAAGGGCGGATGACGATGAACTGGCCCTGCTTGAGCGCATAGGTCCGTTCGTCCACCACGAGGTCGAGGCTGCCGCGGGCGAGATAGGCGATCTTGAAGCCTTCGTTGCAATGCCGGCCGAGCCCCCAGGACTGGCCGTGGCGCGCATCCCAGAAGCCGACGGTGCGGATGCCCGGCAGGCGCTCGCCGAGCGAGGTGCCGGGATAGCTGCCGCGCGTCCAGGCGTGAAGCTCGACCTCGCCGCGGCGGGCGGCGGCCTGCAATTCCTTGCAGTTGTCGGCATACATGACGGAGTCCGGCTGGCGGAAGACCGAGGGCCGGCAATCGGCCGGCGAAATCACCGCATGTCTGTTCACGTCGCGCCTCCCAACACAAAATGACTTAAGAAATTTACCACTGTTGTCGTCCGCAAGAATTGCCGAGTCAAGCCTGCCATTGTGGCCCGTGTTGCGCAGGCCGATGGGAGAGGCCGGCGCGGCGAAGGGGAGGACATCAGTGAAGGTCGCATTCAACCTGCTCGTCATCGGCGCGGATATCGGCCTGCAGCACGCGCGCCAGCTCGAACGGCTGAAGGCGCTCGGCTACGACGCGGTGGAGGTTCCTGTCTTCTCCGGCAAGGTAGAACACTATGCGGCGCTCGGCCGGCTGCTTGCCGATATCGGCCTGACGACGGGCGCGGCCGCCGTCGCGACGCCCGAGGCCAATCCGGTAAGCCCCGATCCGGCGGTGCGCGCGAAAGCGCGCGACCACCATCGCTGGATCGTCGATTGCACGGCGGCGATGGGCGGCGAGATCGTCGCGGGGCCTCTCCATTCGCCCGTCGGCGTCTTCACCGGCTTCGGGCCGACGCCGGAGGAAACGGGCCGCTGCGTGGAGGCGATGCGCGCGATGGCGGAATATGCAGCGCCCGCGGGCGTGCGCATTTCAGCGGAGGCGGTCAACCGCTTCGAATGCTACATGATGTCGACCATCGCTCAGGCATCGGCCATCTACCGCGCCGTCAACCATCCCAATTACGGTTACATGTTCGACACGTTCCATGCCAATATCGAGGAAAAGGACCCGCCGGCGACTTACGAGCGCTATCAAGGCGAGATCAACCATTTCCATGTCTCGGAAAACGACCGCGGCGTTCCCGGCTCCGGCCATGTGCCCTTCGCGGCGCATTTCGACGCGCTGCGCCGTTGCAACTACGACGGCTGGCTGACGGTCGAATCCTTCGGCCGCGCCCTGCCGGAGCTTGCCGGCGCGACGCGGGTCTGGCGCGATCTCTTCGACGATCTCGACGGCCTTTTCGCCGAGAGCGTCGCCTTCATCCGCCGCGAATGGGCGGCGGCCGGAGAGCGGCTGGCATGACGGCTGTCCCCGCCCTCGGCATGTCCGGCATCGGCAAGGTCTTTCCGGGCGTGCGCGCGCTCGACGGCGTGGATTTCGACTGCCTGCCCGGCGAGGTCCATGCGATCTGCGGCGAGAACGGCGCCGGCAAGTCGACGCTGATGAAGATCCTCGGCGGCAGCTACCGGCCGGATGCCGGCGAGATCCGCCTCGACGGCAGGGCCGTGCAGTTCACCCATCCCCGGCAGGCGGCGGAAGCGGGCATCTCGATCATCCATCAGGAGCTCAGCCTGCTGCCGCACCGCACGGTGGCGGAAAATATCTTCATGGGGCGCGAGATCGCCCGGCGCGGCATCCTCGACAAGGCGGCGATGCGGGAGAAGGCCGCGGCGCTCCTTCGCCGCATCGGCGCGAAGGTCGATCCGCAGGCACTCGTTTCCTCGCTCTCCATCGCGACGCAGCAGCTCGTCGAGATCGCCAAGGCGCTTCTGCTCGATGCGCGCATCCTCGTCATGGACGAGCCGACGGCGGCGCTGGACGAGCGCGACAGCCGCACGCTGCTCGCGCTGGTGCAAACCCTCAAGGGCGAGGGCGTCTCGATCGTCTACATCTCCCACCGCATGCCGGAGGTCACGGCCATCGCTGACCGCATCACTGTCCTCAAGGACGGCAGGAAGGTCTGGACGCGGCCGCGCGAGGCCGCCCCCATCGGCGAGATCGTGCGGGCGATGGTCGGCCGCGACCTCAAGGATTTCTACCCTGCACCGCCGGTCTCCGCGCCGGGCGCCGTCCTCCTTGCCGTCGAGGGCGGGGCCAATGCGGTGCTGCGCGACATCGCCCTCAGCGTGCGGGCCGGCGAGATCGTCGGCATGGCGGGCCTCGAAGATTCCGGCAAGGGCGCGCTGGCGCAGGCGCTGGTTGGCGATGTGCCGTTCTCCGGGGGCGCGGTCGCGCTGCGCGGCAGGCGGGCCGCCCTTCGCACGCCCCGGCAGGCGACGGCTGCCGGCATCGGCTACCTGCCGGGCGACCGCAAGCGCGAGGGGCTCGCGCTGCGCCAGTCCGTGCGCGACAATGCGCTCCTGACCCTGCGCTCCATGGCCGGCCTCTTCACGCGGCCCGAGCGCGGCGCCTTCGCGCCTTCCGCCATCGACGAACGGTTGCGCGGCATGGACGTGCGGGCCGGGGATTTCGGCCAGGAGGTCGGCACGCTCTCCGGCGGCAACCAGCAGAAAGCGATCATCGTGCGCTGGCTGGCACAGGCATCCGACATCCTCGTCTTCGTCGAGCCGACCCGCGGCATCGACATCGCGGCCAAGGCGGCGATCTACGAGACGATGCGCGGCTTCGCCGATTCCGGCCGCGGCATCGTCGTGGTCTCCTCCGACATGCCCGAGCTGATCGGCATCGCCGACCGCATCCTCGTCATGCACCAGGGCCGCCTGTCCGGCGAACTGCCGAGGGGCGCGAGCGAGGAGGACGTCATGCATCTCGCCCTCGGCCTTGCGGATGCGCCGCAAGGGGAGGCACGGGCATGACGACGGATATCGTGAAACCGAAGCCGGCCGCTCCGGGCCTCTCCATCGCGGTGCTGCTGGTGGGGCTCTCTATCGGCTTCTTCGTCGTGGTCGCGCTTGCGACCGGCGAGACCGCGCAGCTCGGCGGGCAGGGTATCGTCGGCCTCCTCCAGCGTATGGTGGCCCTCGGGCTGGTCGCGCTCGGCCAGACCTTCGTGATCCTCGTCGGGTCGATCGATCTTTCGGTCGCCGCGCTCATCAGCGCCGTCGCCGTCCTTGCCTCGCATATCATGCAGGGCGATCCGGCGATGATCCTGCCGGCCATCGTGAGTTGCCTCGGGCTCTGCCTTGCGGTCGGCCTCGTCAACGGTGTGCTCGTCGCCTATGGCGGCATCAATCCGCTGATCGCGACGCTCGGCACGGGGCTCGTCATCCAGGGCGTGCTCGCCGCCTCGTTCGGCATGCTGCAGGGCGCGGTGGCGCGGGAATTCCAGGTCGTCGCCTATGGCGGCGTGCTGGGCGTGCCCTATTCCATCCTGCTGCTTGCCGCCCTCTCGCTCGCCGCCGCCTTCGTGCTCGACCGCACGCTGTTCGGCGCGCGCATCTATGCCGTCGGCGGCAATCCGGACGGGGCGCGGCTCGCCGGCATCCGCACGGAGCGCGTCACGCTGTCCGCCCATGTGGTCGCCAGCCTCTTTGCCGGCGCATCGGGGCTCTATCTCGCCGCCCGGCTGCAATCCGGTACGCCCTGGATCGGCCGCGACGGCATCTACGACCTCGAATCCATCGCCGTGACGGTGATCGGCGGCACGATCCTTGCCGGCGGCAAGGGCGGCATCGCCGGCTCGCTGGCGGGCGTCCTGCTCTTCGCCAGCCTTGATGCGGGCTTCAACATGCTCGGCATCGACGCCTTCCTCAAGCAGGTGCTGCGCGGGGCCATCGTCGTTGCCGCCGTCGCCATCCACGCCGTCCGCTCGAAGGGGCATGTCGCATGAGCCCCGTCCCGCAGACCCCTTCCTCCCTTCGCCGCCCGGCGCGCATCGCGGTCAATGCCGGCCTCGTGATCTTCCTCGCGCTCTATGCGGGCATCGCCTTCCTCCAGCCGAACTATCTGGAGCCGGGCCTCTTCATGAATTTCCTGCGCCGCGCCGCGCCGCTCGTCATTCTTGCCTGCGGCCAGCTCTACGTCATCCTGACGGGCGGCTTCGACCTTTCCATGGGAGCGGTCGCGACGCTGGTCGTGCTCGCGGCCTCGATCCTCATCAACGGCGATCCGGAGACGACCAGGCCCGTCATCGGCGTGCTCTATGTCGTGGGCATCGCCGTCGGCCTCGTGAACGGCCTCGTCGTCGCCTTCCTCAAGGTGCCCTCGATCATCGCGACGCTCGGCACGATGCTCTCCGTCAACGGGCTGGCGCTCGCCTGGTCGGGCGGGGCGGCGCGCGGCGACCTGCCGGACAATTTCCGCAATCTCGGCCGTCTGGTCTGGCGCGACGTTCCCCTCGTCGGCGCGCTGCCACTGGCGGCCATTGTCCTTGCCGGCTTCGTGGCGCTCGCCTGGTGGGGTCTCAATGGCACCGTCTATGGCAAGCGGGCGCTCGCCGTCGGCGATAATCCGCGGGCGGCGGAGCTCGCCGGCACGCCGGTCGCCGCGACGCGCATCCTCGCCTTCGTGGTTTCCGCGGTCTCGGCGGTGACGGCCGGCATCCTGATCGGCGGTTTTTCCGGCGTCTCCGTCAATGCCGGCGAGGGGCTGGAACTGCAGGCGATCGCCGCCTGCGTCATCGGCGGCGCGCAGCTTCTCGGCGGGCGCGGCTCCATCTGGAGCGCGGTGTTCGGGGCGCTCAGCCTCTTCGCGCTCTTCACCCTGCTCAATCTCATCGGCCTGCCGCAGGCGCTGCGCGACAGCATCCAGGGCCTGATCCTGATCGCCGCGGTGGGCGCCAGCGTGTGGCGTGGCCGGCGGCGGACCTGACCCGACATATAGCATCAACCGCCGGCACGGCCGGCATTCTGGAGGAGGAAGACATGACACTGAGGACACTTCTGGCGACGACCGTCGCGCTCACATTCGCCGGGCAGGCGCTGGCGCAGGACTTCAACGACCCGGCCGAGTTCAAAAAGCAGCGCGAGCAGCTTTCGATGACGCCGCAGGGCCCGGAAGGCCAGCCCTGGGCGCAGCATCTTGGCGACGGCATGGTCGACACGGCGAAATACAAGAAGGACGGCCAGGTCACGCTCTGCTTCTCCAATGCCGGCGTCTTCAATCCCTGGCGCGTCGTCGGCCTCAACAACCTCAATGCCGAGGCTGAGCTGCACAAGGATCGCCTCAAGGAACTGATCGTCGTCGATGCCGAGGGCAAGGACGACAAGCAGATCTCCGATATCGAGGCCCTCGTCAGCGGCGGCAAGTGCGATGCGCTGATCGTCTCGCCCAACACGACGGCGGCGCTCACCCCGGCGGTGGAAGCGGCCTGCGGCAAGCTGCCGGTCGTCGTCTTCGACCGCGGCGTCAATACGAGCTGCCCGGTGACCTATATCCATCCTGTCGGCGGCTACGGCTTCGGCATCACCTCGGGCGAGTTCATTGCCGGCAAGCTGAAGAAGGGCGACAACGTGCTGGCGCTGCGCATCATGCCGGGCGTCGATGTGCTGGAGACCCGCTATTCGGCCGCCAAGAACATCTTCGACGAGGCCGGCATCAACGTGATCGGCTCGGAATTCACCGGCAGCGACCGGGCCAAGACCAAGTCCGTCGTCGAGGACTACATCAACCGCGGCGAGAAGATCGACGCGGTCTGGATGGATGCCGGCGACACGGCGACGGCGGCGCTCGAAGCCTTCGAGGATGCGGGCCTTCCCTATCCGGTCATCAGCGGCGAGGACCAGCAGGACTTCCTGCGCAAGTGGCAGTCGGAGAAGCTGACGGCGATCGGCCCGTCCTACCCGACCTACCAGTGGCGCACGGCCGTCATCGCGGCCCTCGACGTGCTGGACGGCAAGCAGGTTCCCGGCCCCGAATGGGTGCTGCCGCAGCCGGCGATCACCGAGGACGTTCTGGCGAACTATGTCGACGAGCGCATGCCGCCGCTGCACTACAGCCTCTGCGGCTGCCAGGAACTGCCGGGCTATCCGGAACGCTGGGGCGGCAAGAAGTAGTCAAGGCATGGACGAGAGGGCGACCCTCGCCTTCTCGTCGGACCTGACCCGAGGCGCGTTCTGATGCCGCCTCGCGATGCATCAGCCCCTCAAGCGGGGCTGGTGCCCGTGTTTCCATTCCTGCGTTGCGGGATGTCAGGATGTCAGCGCGTCCGGGCCGGCGCCGCAGACGATCGCGCAAATCTTCTCGCCGGGCTTCACGGCGACACGCCCCTGCTGCAGGGCCGCGATGGCGGCGGCACCGCTGAGGTCGGCGGCAAGGCCCATTTCGAACCAGAGCCATTTTGCGGCGGCGGCCATCTCCGCGTCCTCCACGAGCACGATCCCGTCGACATTCTTGCGGACGATGTCGAAGATGCGGGGATCGGTATGCGAGCACGACATGGTCGCGACCGAGGTGGTCGCGCGGCCGATATCGATGTTGCGCCCGGCCTCCAGTGAGCGCAGCAGTGTCGGCGAGCCGGCGGCGGCGATGCCGATGACGCGGACATGCGGGGCGATGCTCTTGATGGCGGTCGACACGCCGCTGATCAGCCCGCCGCCGCCGATCGCGACGAGAACGGTGTCGACATCGGCGATCTGCTCCAGGATTTCCAGCCCCACGGTGCCTTGCCCGGCGACGACGAGAGGATCGGCGAAGGGGTGGAAATAGGCCGCGCCCGTCCGCTCGCAGAAGGCGAGCGCCGCCTCGTTGGCCTCCTGCCATGCGGTGCCGACGATCTCGGTATCCGCGCCCCATTCGCGCAGCTTGGCGATCTTGGCGGGCGTCGCGTTTTCCGGCAGGAAGATCGTGGTCTTGACGCCGGCCAGATGGCCGGCACGCGCGGTCGCAAGGCCGTGGTTGCCACCGGAAGCGGCCACGATGCCACCCGCCAGCTGCTCGCGCGGCGTGGTCCGCAGCCGGTTGGTCGCCCCGCGCGCCTTGAACGAACCCGTCACCTGGAGAAGTTCCAGCTTGAGCATGGGCTCGACGCCGCCGGGAAGCGCGGTCTTCAACTGGTCCGCGCGGATGACGGGCGTCCGGCGAATGCCGTCCGCGATACGGTCCCTGGCGGCGCGGATATCGTCTAGTCCGATCATGGCTGTCTCCGGAAATCATGGGAGCGGGAAAGGGTGTCCGGAACCGGCCGTGCGGCCGGGTGACTTGAGCTTCTTTAAACATGGTCCGGCCGTGGCGTAAACGATATATGCACATCCGTCTGAAATACCGGACACTCTATAGAAGACCGCAAGCGCGACGTGTCGTTCGACGTGTATCTACGGCATCAATCGCCGTCTGGCCTTGGCTCGGCACGTTGCGCTCCGCCGGGGTTTCGGGCATTGATGCCGCGCTGCCCCGGATAGCGGACGAGAACGCATCGTTTCATCCGCTGGTCCTCGGCAAAACCGTTCTTTGACCAACAGGGAGACTTTCCATGATCAAGCGTATCAAGCCCGGCCAGCGCTTCTGCGGCGCCGTCGTCGTCAACGGCGTGGTCACCACGGCCGGCGTGACCGGCGCGGGCGCCGACACCGTCGCGCAGACCCGCGATATCCTGGCCCAGATCGACGCCCTGCTCGCGGAAGCCGGCACCTCCAAGGCCAAGCTGATCAGCGCCAGCATCTGGCTCCGCGACATCGCCCATTTCGGCCAGATGAACACGGTCTGGGACGAATGGGTCGACAAGGACAACCTGCCGGTCCGCGCCACGGTGGAAGCCCGCCTTGCCGCGCCGGAACTGCTGGTCGAGATCCAGGTGACCGCGCTCGTCTGAGCCGGTTCATGACTGATGCAAGAAGGCCGGGAGGCGTGAGGCGATCCCGGCCTTTTTCGTCAGGAAATGATCAGCGGCTGGCTGTGCAGGTAGCGCGCGACCTTGCGCTTGGCCGCGATGTCGGCCCAGACCAGCTCGACGTCGCTCGCCTTGAGCCCCGTCGCCTCTGCGATCGCATCGGCGGGCATGGCATTTTCGAGGCCGTAGAGGCAGATGTCCATCTTGTTGTAGGGCAGGGCGAAGTAGAATTCCTCCTGCGTCTGCGGCAGCGAATAGGTATCGGTGGTCGGCGGGCGGGAGAGGATTTCGGCCGGCACGCCGAGATGGGCGGCGAGCTGGTAGACCTGCGATTTGTAGAGATGGGCGATCGGCTTGATGTCGGCCGCGCCGTCGCCGTTCTTGACGAAGAAGCCCTGGTCGTATTCCAGCCGGTTCGGCGTGCCGAGCACGGCGAAGTTCAGCCGATCGGCATGGTAGTATTCGAGCTGCTTACGGGTGCGCTGCTTCATGTTCGTCGCCGCGACGATGCCGAGATAGGCGCCAGCGCCGAGGCGCACCTTGCGCGTCTCGCCCTGCGGCGAGCGGACGACCAGCGAGGAGATGTTGTAGCCGCCCGTGGTCATCGGATTGTCGAAGACGATCTTGGAGGCCCAGCCCGCCCCATATTCCGGCACCGCCTCGCGAATGAAGGCATCGCGCCGCTCGTAGCATCCCATCGCCGCGAGCGCCGGCCCGATATCCTCAACGACGCTGTCGATGCCGAAGGTTTCCGCCACGCTCCGCCCGAGCCGCAGGCTCTCCGGATTGGAATCGTTTTCCGGCATGAAGAGCGCGAAGACGTTCTTCGCGCCGAGCGCCCGTACGGCAAGCGCCGCCGAGACAGAGGAGTCGATACCGCCCGAAAGGCCGAGTACGAGGCCGCGCTTGCGCAGGTCGAGGCGCAGCCGCTCGCGCATCCATGCCGTGATGCGCTCCACCTCCGCTTCGGGATCGAGTACCAGCGGGGCGAAGGCGGGCCTGTGGGATGTCTGTACGGTCATGCGTTCGATCCTGTGACGGGGGCGGGTTCGGCGGCAAGCCTGCGGCTCGCCTTGCCGGAATCGGTTCTTGGCAGGGACTGCCGGAATTCGACGATCTTCGGGACCATGTGGTCCTCGAGGTTCTGCGCGCAGAAGCGCATGACGTCCCGTTCGGTGAGGGCCGCATCCGAGGCGACGACGAGTGCTTTTACGGCCTGCCCGAGGACGTCGTGGGGAACGCCGACGACGAGGGCTTCGGCAATGCCGGGCATGCGGTGCAGCACGTCTTCCACCGCCTTGGGCGCGACCTTCTCGCCGCGGGACTTGATGATGTCGTCCGTGCGCGCGACGAAGGTGAGATAGCCGTCCGCATCCGCGGTGAAGAGGTCGCCGGTATGGAGGCGCATCGCGCCGGTCCGCGGATCCGGGCGCAGCGCCTTGCGGGTCGCCGCCTCGTTCCGCCAGTAGCCGCGCATCACGTTCGCGCCGGTGACCACCAGTTCGCCGACGGTGCCGGGGGGAACCGCGTGTCCGGCCTCGTCGACCACCTCGGCCCGCACGCCGGGAATGGCGATGCCGACCGAGCCGCGGCGGGCGTCTATCTCCCCGGGCGGCAGATAGGCGATGCGGGTGCATTCGGTCTGGCCGTACATGCAGAAGACGCGGACATGCGGCAGGAAGGCGCGCAGCCAGTCGAGATGGGCAGGCGGCAGCGGCGCAGCGGCGCTGGTGATGTAGCGAAGGCCCGCAAAGAGCGCGGAATCGAGGTCCCGCGCCTGCATCATCATCGCGGCCATGGCCGGCACCAGGGCGAAGCCGGTGACGCGCTCGTCGCGGATCTTCTCGAAGACCGCCTGCGGGAAGGCGAAGGATTTCTCGATCACCAGCGTCGCGCCCGTCAGCATTGCGGTCACGAGCTGGTTGAGCCCGTAGCCGAAGGACATCGGCAGGACGACGAGGAGCGTGTCGGCGGCGGTGTTTTCGAGATAGGAGACGATGGAGCAGGCTGCCGCATCCATGTTGTCATGGGCGAGCATTACGCCCTTCGGTACGCCGGTCGAGCCCGACGTGTAGATCAAGGCGGCAAGGTCGCTATCGGCAAGGTCTTCCGCGGCGAGCGGCGCGGCGTTCAGGCCGGCCTCGAAGCTGCCCGCCTCTCCCGTCAGGAGGTGTGGCGTATCGGCAAGCTCCGCGACGCCCGTGACGAGCCGTTCGAGCCGCGCCTCGGTTATCACGAGGGCGGGCGTGCAGTCGGCGGCGATCTGCGAAAGGCGGGGGGCCTTCGTCGACGGATTGACCGGGCAGATGACGGCGCCCGCCAGCCAGGTGGCGAGGACGGCGACGGCGGCCTGCCAGCCATTGTCGAGCAGGATGAGGACACGATCGCCGCGAGCGACACCGCCGGCCCGGAGCGTCGTTGCCATGCGGGCGGAAAAATCGAGGAAACGGTCGTAGCTCAGCCGCAGGTCGCCCGCGACGATGGCGATCTTCGCCCCGTCCCGTGCTGCGCTCTGCCGGAGATATTGCTCGATCCGCATGGCCCGTTTCCGCCGTCAGGCCGCCTGCTTGCGCGCGATGAAGCCGGCGATCCGCCCGATCGTGTCGAGATTGGCCGGCACGATATCAGCGTCCGCGATCTTGATGGCGAAGCGCTCCTCAAGGAAGCCGACCAGTTCGAGGATGCCGGTGGAATCGATCAGGTCGTTGTCGATCAGCGACAGATCGGCCGGCAGCGGGTGGCTCTCGTCGCCGAACAGGAAGTTCTCGACGATGAAAGCGCGGATCGTGGCTTGGGTTTCTGCGGTCATTCTCAGCTTCTTCCGATGCTCGATAGGGGTTGTGACGATTGCGCGGCCGTGCCGTCGCGCAGGAGTTGGGTCGACAGGATGCCGATGAAGGCGGCGTTGTCGCGAAAGCCCGTGGCCTCGCCCTTGAGGACCTTTTCCTTCAGCTTGCCGACCGCCTGCACATTGAACAGCCCGGCTTCAGTGAGCCGCTCCGGCGCGAGCACGGTGTCGAGGGCCTTCGTCGCACCGGCAAAGGCCTCGGCATCGGGCGCGCGGTAGGGCTGCTTGGCGCGGTCGATGATCCGGGCCGGCACGAGGCCGCGGGCGGCCTCCTTGAGGATGTGCTTTTCGCGGAGCCCGCGCAGCTTGGCATCGGGCGCAAGGCCGGCGGCGAAGGACACGACCCGCGGATCGAGGAACGGGAAGCGCCCCTCGACGGCATTCGCCATCATCACGCGGTCGCCCTGGCTGGAGAGAAGATAGCCGGGCAGGAAGAAGGCGGTTTCCAGATATTGCGCCTGATGCAGTGGATGCCAGCGGGAGAAGTCGAGCGGCAACTGCGCGGCAAGGTCCGCCGCCGCATCGTAGTCGCCGATGGCCTCCTTGAGGGCGGCGGAAAAGAACAGCTTCGCCGCGGCGGTGGAGCGGAAGCGCGGCCGGTGGGAATAAAGCGGATCGTCGAGCGCCTCGGAGCCGAAGGCGAAGAAGCGCGCGAGATAGTCCGGCGTCTGCTGCTTCAGGCCCGGCAGGTAGGGATAGAGCCGCTGGAAGAGGCGGGTGCGCCGGGCGGATTGCGGCATGCGGCCGCAAAAGCGCCGGACGCGCGCTTCCCGGAAAATGTCGTATCCGGCGAAGATCTCGTCCGCGCCTTCGCCGGTCAGCACGACCTTCATGCCACGCTCGCGCACGCGTGCCGAGAGCAGGTGGAGCGGGACGGGCGCCGTGCGCAGGATGGGGCAGCCGATATGCCGCATGGCATCGGGCATGCGTGCGGCGATCTCGGCGGAAGAGCATTCGACGCTGTCCGCTTCCGCATCCAGCGTGGCGGCCATCTCTCGCTGCCAGTCGCGCTCGTCATGTTCGGCGCTGCGGAAGGTCAGCGAGAAGGTCCTGAGGCCGTGCGTCACCGTCCGCGCCGCGAGCGCGGCAACGAGGGAGGAGTCGAGGCCGCCGGAGAGATAGGCGCCCACGGGCACGTCGGCGCGCAGGCGGATGCGCGTGGCATCCTCCAGCAGCGCGCGCAGCTCCTCGGCCTGCTCCTCCATCCGGTGCGGCGGGGGTGCGTCGTTCCGGTCGGGATAGGAAAGCTGCCACCAGGGCCGGATCGTGCGCTCGCCGTCCTTCACGATCATCATGTGGCCGGGCGGGAGTTCTGATATGCCGCGATAGGCCGTGCGCGGCGGGATGGGGCACCAGAGCGTGAAGATCTGGTCGAGCGCCACCGGGTCGATCTCGGCCGTCATGCCCGGCAGGGCGAGGAGCGCGCCCGGCTCGGAGGCGAAGAAGAGCGTGCCTTCATGCTCTGTATAGAACAGCGGCCGCACGCCCATGCGGTCGCGGGCGAGAACCAGCGTGCGGGTCGCGGCGTCGTGCAGCGCGAAGGCGAAGTCGCCATTGAAATCCGCAAGGCATTCGAGGCTCTTCTGCGCGTAAGCAGCGAGCAGCACCTCCGTATCCGACGCGGTGCGGAAACGATGGCCGCACGCCTTCAGGTCCTCGCGCAGCTCCACATAGTTGAAGATCTCGCCGTTGAAGGATACGGCGAGCCTGCCGTCCTCGCTCGTCATCGGCTGCGTGCCATCCTGAAGGCCGACGATGGAAAGGCGGGTATGGCCAAGGCCGGTCTCGCCACGCAGGAGGGCTCCCTCGGCATCCGGTCCGCGGTGCCTGAGCGCCGCCACCATGCGGCCGAGGCATTCTGCCGCCCGGTCCGGGGCGATGGCATTGCCGTGATATCCCGCTATCCCGCACATCGCCGCTACTCGAAACGGTCGCCGATGAGGCGCGTCCAGCCTTCTCCGACAAGGCCGTTGATGAAGGCCTTTCCGGCCGTCATGGCTTCGAGGAGGGCGGGGTCGCGGGTGTGGACGAGCGTCGCCGCACCATGGACGAAGACGCATTTCTTGCCGACCATCGCCGGCAGAAGGGCCGGCAAGGTGCGCCCACGGATGGCGACAAGGCCCCGCTCGTATGCGTTGCGAATGAGGCAGTCGATCACCACGGATTCTTGCCCGGGGGCGGCAAGAAGCTGCACGGTGCGGCCGACGCCGCCGGCATCGCCGTAATAGAGATAGGCGCCGACCACGGTGCCGGAACGAGCCTTTACGAGGTGCTGGACGCGTTCGCCGTGGAACGCCTTGCGCTTGGCATGGCGCAGCATGGTTTCCAGCACCGGTGGGTCCCAGCGCGGGCGCAAAGCGAAGGCCTGGGCGAGTTTCAGGAAAGCTGCGATGAATTCGCCGTCGCTCGCCGGAACATCGACGAAGCTGTCGGCCTTGCCGGGAAGCGGCATGTAGTGAAACCAGGCCGGCTTCTCGCAGCGTCGGCGGAGGATGGCATCGGCAAGCCTGGCAAGCGGCCTTGCGGCCCCTACGAGGGGTACGCGTCCCGCCACCGTCGCCAGCGCGAATGCAGAGGGTTTCAGGACCCGCAGCCATTCCAGGCTATAGGCGCCGAGTACGCTCGCCCGTGCGCCGCGCCACATCTCCGTCGATATCTCGTTCGCGGTTTCGCTGAAGGAAAGGTCCTGCGGCCCGGAGAGGACCTCGCGCAGCAGGCGTGCGCCTGCAAAGGGATCGGGGTCCCTGTCGTCGCTGACGAAGGAGCCGCAATTGGCCGCCAGCAGGCGGCGCCCTTCGAATTCCATTTCCACCGGCAGGACGCCGAGGAAAGCCGCGACCGTGCCATCGTCGCGGACATGCACGCGTGAGGTCAGGCCGGTGCGAAGGCTTTCGTCATTGAGGAAAAGCGTACCGAGATAGGATTTGAGATCGGCGCTGGCCGGGGCGTCGGTCTTGCGCAGGAGGCGCTGGAACAGGTCCGCGACCGTCCCGATATCCCCCGCCTCAAATGAACGTACGCTCGACATTGCAACCCACCCGGAGGTCGTCCCGTCCGGTTCCCCGCAGACGGCAGACGCCACGAGCCTGCTTACGGGAGACGGATGAAGAAAAGGTCAAGGAATGACTATGCCGGCCCGGCAAGGGCGGGTTACGAGGCATTGCGGGCCTTGGAAAGCTGTTTATCGTAAAGACTGTTCTAATGTCCGGAGAAAGGGAAGCCGCGCCCCTTGCTGCCACCCGCGCCTTCTTTTGGCGCGAATCCCCGCGCAAAAGGCTGTTACTCTCACCCGAATGCTTTAGAACACGAGCAATGTTGATCCGCCTTATTCGCATCGGCGCCTGGCTTGCCCTTGCCGCCATCCTCTTCGTGACGGTCTCGCCGATCGGCTACCGGCCGCATGACGTGGTTTCCACCGATTTCGACCGGGCGGCCGCCTATGCGGTCCTGTCGGCGCTGTTCGTCTTCGCCTATCCGCGCCATCGCCTTGCTTTTGCCGCGCTGGTGGTGCTCGTGGCGGGCGGGGCGGAACTGTTCCAGTTCATCTCCCCGACTCGGCACGCGCGCCTTGCCGATGCCGCGGTGAAGGCCGCAGGCGGTATCGGCGGGCTGTTCGCGGGAAGCCTGCTCCATGCCGGCGTGATGCAACTGCTTTCCAGCGCGCGTGAGGAGCCTGCGGTTCGCGTGGAGGAGCGTCGATCCGTCACCTGACCGGCGCTCCGGTTTTCCTCAGCCCTGCGGCGGCCGCCAGTCGGCGGACGGGACGGTATTGATCATCCAGGGCACGCCGAACTTGTCGATGAGCGATCCGAAGCCGGGCGACCAGAATGTTTCGCCGAAGGGCATGGCGGGCCGGCCGCCCTCGCAGAGCTGATCGTACCAGCGTTTCGCCTCCGTCTTGTCGCTAGTGTGCAGCGTAACGTCGAAACCGTTCTTGGGCTTTTCGATATTCGGTGCCCAGGCGCTATCCATGTCCGCTCCCATCAGCGCCTGGTCGCCGACCTCCAGCCAGCAATGCATCAGCCAGTCCTTGTATTTCGGATCGCTGATCGGCATGCCGGGCGGTCCCTCGCCATAGGGAAAGGCGGCGGTGATCCTGCCGCCGAGAACCTTGGCATAGAACTCGAATGCCTCCCGGCACTGTCCCTGAAAACTCAGGCTGGTTACGATCTTCATGGTCGGCTCCTCCTTCTCCTCGTTGCCCGCATGCCGCTGCATGGGGCGGGTCCGCCAATAAATTGATATCAACGTAAATGGTGCGGCAAGTCAACCCGCGGCGGGGCATCTCCCTTGCGGGATTACCGGCAGCGCGAGGGGCGGTTGCAGCCTCCGTCAAAACGCCAATGCCGCCCGACGATCATCGGGCGGCATTGCATGCGGAGAGAGGCGTCCGTCAGCCGGCGGCGAAGGGCACGGTCACGAAGGTCTGCGCATCCTGGCGCTGGACGAGGAGCAGCACCGCCTTGCGTCCGGCCTTGCCGGCCTGAGCGACGGCGGCCTTCGCCTCCCGGGCGGAGTGGACGGCCTTCTGGTTGACCGAGAGAATGACGTCGCCCGGCTGGAGGCCGGCCTCGGCCGCCGGCTTGTCGGGGCTGACGCCCTCGACGATCGCACCCGTCTCGCTCTCCGGCAGGCCGAGCGAATCGCGCACGTCCGGCGTCAGGTCGCCGAGCTGGACGCCGAGGGTCGGCACCCCCTGAGCGCCGGGCAGGGCGGGTTCGCTGCCCGTGTCGGCGCTTGCCTGCTTGTCCGTATCGTCATTGTTGCCGACCGTGATCGACAGGTCCTTGCTGCCGCCGTCGCGCCAGACCGTCAGGCTTTCCTTCGCGCCGGGCGAAAGATCGGCCACCATGCGCGACAGTTCGTGCGGCGAGTTCACCGCCTTGCCGGCCAGTGCGGTGATGACGTCGCCCGACTTTATGCCGGCCTTTGCGGCAGGCGTGCCGTCGTCGACCCGCGCCACGAGGGCGCCGACCGGCTTGGCTAGGCCGATGGCATCGGCGATGTCGGAGGTCACGGGCTGGATCTGCACGCCGATGAAGCCATGCGCGATAGAGCCGTCCTTCATCAGCTTGGCCACGATTCCCTGAGCCTGATCGGAGGGGATGGCGAAGCCGACCCCGACGCTGCCGCCGTTCGGCGAATAGATCGCGGTGTTGATGCCGACCACCTTGCCGTCGAGGCCGACGAGCGGGCCGCCCGAATTGCCGTGATTGATCGGCGCGTCGATCTGGATGAAGTCGTCATAGGGCCCGCTGTGCAGGTCGCGGCCGCGGGCCGAGACGATGCCGGCCGTCACCGTCGTGCCGATGCCGAAGGGATTGCCGATGGCGAGGATTGGGTCGCCGGCGCGCAGCTTGTCGGAATCGCCCCAGCCGATGGTGGCGAGCGGCTTGCCGCTTTCGATCTTGATCACCGCAAGGTCGGACTTGGGATCCGTGCCGACGAGCTTGGCCGGCAGTTCCGTGCCGTCGTCGAGCGTCACCTTGATCGTGGTCGCCTTGTCGATGACGTGGTTGTTGGTGACGATATAGCCGTCGCTGGTCAGCACGAAGCCGGAGCCGAGCGCCGCGGCCCGTTCGGCCGGGCGCTGCTGCGGCAAGGGGATCTGGCGTTCGCCGAAGAAATCGCGGAACTGCTGGTCGAAAGGCGAATCGCCGCCGAAGGGCGAGGCGCCGTCTGGGGAAGCCGTGTTTTCCACCTTCAGCGTCGTCATGATCGTGACGACGGCCGGCTTGTCGGCCGCCACGATCGGCGCGAAGGAGCCCTGGGTGAGGGCGGCATTGAAGGTTTCCGGCGCCGCTGCTGCATGGGCGGCCCTGGTGCCGGCAAGGCTGGAGGCTGCCACCGGCACCACCAGCAGGGCAACGCCGAGAAGCGCTGCGACACGATGCTTTTCAAGAATCCTGGTCATGGTCGTCTTCCTTTGGTCAGCGCCCGGATGCCCGTGGTGCCGGCATGGGGCGCGCGGAACCGGACGGCGCGAGGACGGCCGGTTGCGTGTTCATGATGGGGGTTTTCAGAGGGGCGGAGCGCCAGCGTGACGCCCGGCCCGCTCCTTGGCCGCGGCCGAGAGGGGCGGCAGCCGGCTATCCGGCGGGCCGAGTGTCGCCCGCCGGCAGAGGCATCAGCTCAGCCGCACGATATCCCGGTCGAGCTTGCGGATATCCCGTTGCAGGCGCTGGTAGCTGGCCTGCGGAATCGTGCCGTGATGCGTGTCGGCTACGGCCAAGGCGCGGGCGCGGATGCCCCCGGCCTCGCCTTCGAGCTTGCGATAGGCGCTGGCCGACAGCCTGTGCATGGCTTCGTCGCGGCGGATCGATTGCTGGGCCGAGCCCAGTTCGCCAAGCACCCGGTCGAGGCGGGTGTGGTGGGCCATCGGCAACGGCATGGCAGCCTGAGGCGTCGGTGCCATCGTGGTGTAATCGCCGCTCCCTGCCATGTCGGGCCACGGCGAGGAATGCGCGGGCATGCCTGCGGCAAAGGCGCCACCGGCAGCGATCGAAAGAGCGAAGGTTGCGATTGTGATGGTTTTGAACGTCGAGCGCATGACGCGTCTCCTGGATGGTGAGGAAAGACGTGGCTTTCCCGCCGGCTGTCCGATGTCGTCGCGTCGTGGGCTCCTTCCCCACCGGCGACATCCAGCCTGACATCATCTATAGGCCCGCCGGACTGCCCGGGTCATGTTACAATTAAATAAAGTTCCGATGGGCCGATTTGCCAAATTATTGCCCGGATCGGCGAGTCCGCCTTCGGTATGCGGCGATTTTTATCACGAGAAATCAGTTGCTTGAAAGAAATCGGCGGGATCATGCGGTGTTGCACGATCCCGCCGAACATGACAGGGCTGTAATCTTCGCGGCAGATGTCGGCCTATTTGGCAAGCCGCTGCTGGAGGCCGGCGATGACACGTTCGGCCAGCGCCTCATAGTCGCCGTCGAAATGGTGCCCGCCGTCGATGCCGATCGCTTCGACGCCGGAGGCCTTCAGTGTCGGGCAGGGATCGTCGTCTTCGTCCCCGCCGTAAATGCACTGGACGCGTTTGGGATCGATCTTGGCGATATCCTTGACCGGATCCCCGCCCGCGCCTTCGCCGGCGACGCCGAGCCAGCCCGAGACGGAAATCTCGTAGTCCACCTGATGCGACAGCGCCATGAGCGTCAATTGCGCCACGCGCGCCTTGTCCTCGGCTGAAAGGAGATTGTAGGTCGCGGGCAGGATGTCGGCGCCGAAGGAATAGCCGATGAGCACGACATGCTCCACGTTCCACTCGTTGCGGAATGCCTCGATGATGCGTGCCAGGTCGTCCGCCGTTTCCTGCGGCTTGCGCTGGGACCAGAAGTAGCGAAGCGAGTCCACCCCGACGACCGGAATGCCGCGCTGCTGCAGCGCGCCCGCCACCTGCTTGTCGATATCGCGCCAGCCGCCGTCGCCGGAATAGACCACGGCCATCGTGTCATAGGCGGGCTTGGCCTTGAGGATGTCGAGCGGCAGCCCGAGCGGGGAATCCGTATTGCCGGCCGCATCCATCCGGTCGGCGAGGGCCTGCGCCAGCACCTCCGTCGGCGAGGCGGCCGCATCGCGTATGTCGATATCGTCATGGGCGGCCTTGAGCGCCGTGACATGGTCGCGGCCGTCCATGGGCGCCTTGTCGGTGAGAAGCACGGTGACGGCGGCGGGCAGCGGCCCGTCGGTCAGGCCGTAGATCGTGCGGCCGTTCGCCTTTGTTTTCGAGGCGGGCGTGCAGAGAACCTTGTCGAGCGGGATCCCGGCTTCCGGGTCGACCACGACGGCCTCGTCGACGGTGGCAGCGGGACTTTGCGCGATCATGGCGAGCGCCAGCGCGCCACCCTCGCCGATACCGGCAAGGACGGGCGGGTTGTAGCTCGTCGCACCGCCCGCGCGCTGAACCTGATGGGCGAGCGATTCGACGTCGGAGATCATGTAGACGCAGTCGCCGTCATCAGCCGCAAGGGACTTCATATAGGCGGGGAAATCGATGCCGACGACGGCCGCGCCCTTCTCCACCAGAGCGGCCGCCTGCTTCTCCTCGCTATCGCCCCATCCGCTAGCGCCGGAGATCAGGAAGACGCTCGCATCCGGCGCGCCATCCGGCATGAAGATGTGGCCGGCCGGGATCATGCCGGTCGTGAATGTCCGGGGTGCATCCTGCGCCGCAGCAGCCAGCGGCAGGAGGCCGGCGATGAGGCCGGCCGCTGCAAGAGAATGAAGTCGGTTCATTTGGCAATCACTCCTTTGACGCCGCCGCCGATGAGGAAGGTCACGTCCATCAGCGCCAGCGCCGCCCCCGTGCCGTTCGTTACCGCAAGATAGCGCGGTTCCCAGCGAGGATGGAACTTGGATTTGAAGGCGCGCAGGCCCTTGAAATTGTAAAAGCGCTCGCCGTGCTCGAAAAGCGTGCCGCCGACCCTGTCCCAGACGGGAGCGGCGTCGCGCCGGGCCATGCCGGAAAGCGGCGCCATGCCGAGGTTGAATTGCCGGTAGCCTTCGGCGCGCAGATATTCGAGGATGCTGGCGAAGAGGAAATCCATCGTGCCCTTGGGCGCGTCGGGCGCAAAACGCATCAGGTCGACGGTCGCTTCCGCCCTGGTGTCCGTCACCATCAGCGTGGCGAAGGCGACGATGCGGTCCTCGAGCCGCACGACGGCGACCGGTTGGGAAAGCACGTAGCCTTCCTCGAAGGCGCCGAGGGAGAAAGTCTTTTCCTTGGCATTGTGGTGGGCGAGCCAGCTATCGGAGACCGCTCGCAATTCCGGCAGGATGGCGGCGATCTCGTCGGGCTGGACGACGGAGAAGGCGAGCCCGTCGCGCGCGCCCCGGCTGTAGGACTGCCGCAGGTTGGCGAAGCGGCTTCCCTTCATCTCGAACTTGGCAAGATCGATGATCGCGAGCTCGCCGAGCTTGAAGGCCCTGAGCCCGACATCGGCGCAGGCCGCAAGAAGGGCGGGGGAGATCTGGTAGAAGGCCGCGCGCCCGCCGCCGGCCCGGGCCGCGCCGACGAACTGCCAGACGAGCTCGGCGAATTCCTCCTCGATCCCGACGGGATCGGCGAAGGCGATCCACGAGCGGCCATGGATGCCGTACATGATGAAGGACCTGCCGGATGCGGAAAACAGCAGCCGCTTGTCGCCGGTGCGCACGAGATTGGCGTCGGCCATGTCCTGCGCCATCGTGATCGCGATCGCCTGCTCCAGTTCGGCGGCGGTGGGGCCTTCCGTGCGGAAATGCGCCGGGCGCAGCAGGCTGAACAGGGCAAGCGCCGAGGCGGAGATAGCGAGGGCGAGGAGCGCGCGCAGGCCGCGCGGCGCTTCTTCCGAAAATTCGAACTGCCACCAGAGCTCGTGCCCATATTCCGTATCGCGATAGACGAAGAGCAGGATGACGAAGGCGGTGACGAGGATGACGCCGATCGCGGCCAGCCAGGAGGGGCCGAGCGCCTGGCGCAGCAGCGAGCTGTGCCGGTCGAAGGCGCGGGCATTGGCGATGAGCGCGACGATGAAGAGCGCAAGCAGCCCCGCCTCGACGACGGCGATGCCCTTGAGGAAGGCGAAGGCGAAGGCGACGCAGGCGCCGCCGAGCGCCACCAGCCATGCCCCGTCCAGCCGCTGGCCGAGGCCGCGGGCGGCGACGATCAGCAGCAGTCCGAGCAGGCTCGACAGGAAATGCGCCCCTTCGACGATGGGAAGCGGCAGGTAGATGGAGAGGAAGTCGAGGTTGGAATCGGGCGTGGGCACGACGCTCGAAAAGATCAGCATGGTGCCGAGCACCAGCGACAGGGTGGCGATCAGCGTCGGGGCGAGCTTGCCGGCAAGTTGCACCGCCTCGGCGACGCCCGGCCTCAGCACGAAATGCCGTGTCTCGGTGATCAGCAGCAGGACGGTGGCGAGCAGCAATGGCAGGATATAGTAGATTAGCCGGTAGAGCACGAGGCTGCCGAGCAGCTGGTCTATGCCGATCGCGTTGGAAAGGCCCGCCATGATGACGGCCTCGAACACTCCGAGGCCGGCCGGGACATGGCTGAGCACGCCGAAGCCGATGGCCACCGCATAGACCGCAAGGAAGGTCGGCCAGCCGACATGGGTATCCGGCAGGAGGACATAGAGTACGGAGGCGGCGGCGGTGATGTCGAGCGCCGAAACGAGGAACTGGCGGGATGTCGTGCGGCTGTCCGGCAGGCGCAGCGTCAGGCCCTTGAAGGAAAGGGCGTGGCCGTTTCGGCCGATATAGAACACCGTGACGAGCGCGACGAGGATGATGATGGCAATGGCGCGCAGCCAGAGCGCGTCGATGCCGAGAATGCCGGCGACGCGCGGGGCGACGGCCAGGGTCGCGAGCGCGCTGACCGAGAGAAGGCCGAGGCCGAAGGACAGCGTGACGAAGGCGATGACGCGCGCGATGTCGCCCGGCAGGAGGCCGAGGCGGGAATAGGCGCGGAAGCGGATCGCGCCCCCGCTGAGCGGCCCGAAACCCACCGTGTTGCCCACGGCATAGGCCATGAAGGCCGTCACGGCGATGGCGGGAAACGGCTTCCTGCGGCCGATATAGTCCAGCGCGTTGGAATCGTAGAAAATCAGCGCGAGGAAGCTGAGCCCGGTGAAGAGCGCGGCAAGCGCGATGGCGCTCCAGGACGTTGCGGAAAGCGCCGCGAGAACCTCGTCGTAGCGCACCTCGGCCGTCAGCCGGTAGACCCCGATCGCCACCAGCGCAAAGACTACAAGGCTCGCCAGACCGAGAATGTAGAACCTGTATGTCAGAAACAACCGGACGAGCCAGGATGCCCGATCCTCGGTAACCACGCTATTTTCATCTGACATGAGTGCGACCTGTGCTGCAGTGACGGGCGCATGTTATCCGCGGATGTGGCAAATATCGGACATATTTTGCGGAACGCAAAAGAAGAATCTGTGCAGAATTCCGGCGGCGAAAGCGTGCGTCGCCGGAGCCTGCGATTTCTGGTCCGGAAGGGCGGTCAGTAGGTGGTTCGCCCGCCGGAAAGGTCAAAGGTGGCGGCGGTGGTGAAACTGTTTTCCTTGGAGAGCAGCCAGGCGACCATCGAGGCGGCCTCGTCCACTTCGAGGAAGCGGCCGCGCGGGATGCGCGAGCGCATGTATTCGATGAATTCCGGGGTTAGCTGCTCGAGGATGCGCGTCTGCGCGGTCGCCGGGGTGATGCAGTTGACGGCGATGTCGTAGCCGGCGAGTTCCTTGCCGAGCGACTTGGTGAGTCCCATGACCGCGGCCTTGGAGGCCGAATAGGCGGCCGCGTTCGGGTTGCCTTCCTTGCCGGCGACGGAGGCGATATTGACGATGCGGCCGTAGTTGCGCTCCTTCATGCCGGGCACGAGGGCGCGGTTGACGTAGAAGGTGCCGTTGACGTTGATGTCGATGATCTTCTTCCACATGGCGATGTCGTAGGTGTCGAGCGGCGCGGCGGCACCGGCGATTCCCGCCGAATTGACGAGCAGCGAGGCGGGAGCGGCGATCTCTTCGGTCCGCCGCCGGGCTGCGTCGACCTGTTCCCAATCGGAAATGTCGACGACGGCGGTCGTGGCCGCGCCGCCGAGCGTCTCGCGCGCCGAGGCCAGCAGGCTTTCGTCGATATCCCAGAGCGTGACGGTGGCGCCGGAGGCGACGATGCGCTTGGCCATGGCGAAGCCGAGCCCCTGCGCCCCGCCGGTCACCACTGCGTGCTGGCCTGAAAGATCGATCTGGTTCATGACTTCCTCCGGTTGCGTTCTCTCCTCCGGCGCCGCGCGCCGCTTGATCTGATCTATTATATTAGTGTAACAATCGCAACAAGAGTGGCGCGATTTTCGCGCCGCCGCGGGAGGAGATTTGCATGCGGGCAAGCGAGACGAGGACGGTCGGGCGCACGGGACTGACGGTGACGGCTCTCGGCATGGGTACGGCGGCGATGGGCGGGCTTTACGCGCCGGTTTCGGCGCAAGCGTCGCTGGAGGCTCTCGAGGCGGCCTGGAAGGAGGGCATCCGCTATTTCGACAGCGCGCCGATGTATGGCCTCGGCCGGTCGGAGCATCTGCTCGGCCACTTCCTGCGCGAGAAGGCGGGTCCTGATGTTTCCTTCACGGTCAGCACGAAGGTCGGCCGGCTGATGGCGCGGGAGCGGCCCGGGCGCGACCTGCCGCCTGCACCGCCGAAGAACCCGCTCGATTCCGGCTGGCACAACGGCCTGCCGTTCCGCGAGGTCTTCGACTATTCCTATGACGCCATCATGCGCAGCTTTGACGACAGCGGCCAACGCATCGGCCTCGAACGGCTCGACCTCCTTTTCGTGCACGACATCGGCAGCGTCACCCATGGGGATGCGCAGGCGGGCCATTGGGCGGCGCTGACGAAGGGAGGCGGTTTCCGCGCGCTGGAGGAGTTGAAGGCGGCGGGACTTATCGGCGGCTTCGGCCTCGGGGTGAACGAGGCGGCCGTCGTGCTCGATGCGATGAACGAAACCGCTCTCGATTGCACGCTGCTCGCCGGCCGCCATACACTTCTGGAACAGAATGCGCTCGAACTCTTGGAGAAGGCCCGGCATGCGGGCATGGGCATCATGATCGGCGGCGTGTTCAATTCCGGCATCCTCGCCGCTGGCCCCGGCGGCCACCGCAGGTTCAACTATCAGGACGTGCCCGAGGCGGTTGCACGGCGGGTTGACGCGCTGACGGCGGCCTGCGCGCGCTTCGGCGTGCCACTTTCGGCTGCCGCCATCCAGTATCCGCTGCGCCATCCCGCCGTGACCGCGGTGTTGATCGGCCCGCGCGATGCCGGGCAGGTCCGGCAGAATGTTGAATGGTTCGAGCAGGATGTGCCGGCAGAACTCTGGCAGACGCTGGAGCGGGAAGGGCTTGCCGCCTGAAGGCCGCGGCCCCGTCGAGGGGCCGCGCCGGTCCTACATCGTCGCGCCGATGTTCCACGGCACGAATTCGAGGTCGCCATAGCCGAGCTCTTCGGATCGCGTGCGCTTCCCGGAGGCGGTCCTAAGGATGAGATCGAAGATCTGCCGTCCCTTTTCCTCGAGCGAAACGCCGTTCAGGACATCGCCGCAGTCGATGTCCATGTCCTCCCGCATCTGCTCGTAGATGTAGGAATTGGAGGCGAGCTTGATGGAGGGTGTCGGCTTGCAGCCGAAGGCGGAGCCCCGGCCGGTGGTGAAACAGAGGATATTGGCGCCGCCCGCGACCTGTCCAGTCGCAGACACCGGATCGTAGCCGGGCGTATCCATGAAGACGAGGCCCTTCGCGTCGACCGTGTCGGCATATTCGAAGACGGCGCGCAGGTTCGTCGAGCCGCCCTTAGCCGCTGCGCCGAGCGATTTTTCCAGGATCGTCGTAAGGCCGCCGAGCTTGTTGCCGGGGGAGGGATTGTTGTTCATCTCCATATTGTGGCGGGCAGTGTAGTCCTCCCACCAGCGGATCCGCTCGACGAGCTTCTCGCCGACGGCGCGGCTTTCGGCGCGGCGGGTGAGAAGATGTTCGGCGCCGTAGATTTCCGGCGTCTCCGACAGGATGGCCGTGCCGCCCTGTTCGACGAGGAGGTCGACGGCCGCGCCGAGCGCCGGATTGGCGGTGATGCCCGAGTAGCCGTCGGAACCGCCGCACTGGAGGGCGAGCATCAGCTCGGAGGCAGGCGCCGGTGTGCGTTTGTGGGCGTTCACCACCGGCAGCATCTCCTGGATCGCCCGGACGCCGGCTTCCACCGTCTTACGCGTGCCGCCCGTCTCCTGGATGGTCAGGGTGCGGAAGGTGATATTCTCCTCGACGCCATAGGTCTTCATCCAGCGGGGAATCTGGAAGACCTCGCAGCCGAGGCCGACCATCAGCACGCCGCCGACATTTGGATTGGTCGCAAAGCCCCATTGCGTCTTCTTGAGCAGATCATGCGCCTCGCCGTTGACGTCTAGGCCGCATCCCGTGCCGTGCACCAGCGAGATGACCCCGTCGACATTCGGATAGTCCTTGAGGATGCCGGACTTGTTGATCTCCTCCGCGATGAAGCGGGCGGCGCTGGCCGAACAGTTTACCGATGTCAACACGGCCACGTAATTGCGCGTGCCGACCTTTCCATCGGCGCGGCGATAGCCGAGGAACGTCGCGCGCTCCGCCTCCGGCAGCACCTGCGTCTCCTTCAGCCCCTCGCCGAACATGTAGTTCCGCTCGAAGGTGTGAATGTAGACATTGTGCTCGTGCACCCAGTCGCCGGGCGCGATGGGCTCGCGGGCAAAGCCGATGACCTGGCCGTATTTGACGATCGGCTGGTCCTTGCCGATCGCCGTCATCGCCATCTTGTGGCCGCGCGGAATGCGCGCGGTCGCGGCGATAGCGCCGGCAAGGTCGCCCGGATTGAATGGGTCGGTCACGAGGACGATGTTGTCGGCGGCGGAAAGCTGGATGAAACGGGCCATGGCATGCTCGAGCGGGGTTCGCGCTGGGGCGTTCCGCGGAAGGTTGTGATATTTGAATACTAATATAACAGTTGCCGTGCGGTCAAGCGCGCCTGCGCCCGGCATCGTGCGGCATCGGTGGCCATGCGTTGCGGGCGGCCGGTCAGGTCGGCCGGTTAATCGTGATGGAAGACTTCCACCATCTGCGCCCACCATTCGCCGTCCTTGCGCGTGGCGAGCGGCTGCTGCAGCGGATCGCAGATCTCCCACCATTTCTGCATGGCGGGCGAGCGGGCCATCTCGGCGGCGTCGGCCGAAAAATCGCTGCCGTGATATTCCCAATAGGCGAAGAGCAGGTTTTCAGGCTCGCGCAGGAAGATCGAATAATTGCGGATATTGGCCGCGCTGATGACCGCGAGCACATCCGGCCAGACGGCCGCGTGCAGCGCCTTGTATTCGTCGATCACCTCGGGTTTCAGCCCGATGCAAAGGCCCATGCGCTGCATGTCAGTCTCCGTGGGATTGGGGTGGCCGCTCAGCCGAAGGCATTGTTGGCGACGGCGACTTCCAGCGTGTTGCGGAGCGAGGTGTTGAGGTGCTCGCGCATGGCGGTCGCCGCCGCCTCGCTGTCGTGGCGCTGCAGCGCCTTGAGGATCGCCTGATGCTGCTGGATCGTCTGCTCGCCATAGCCCGGCTTGGGAATGGCGAGATAGCGGCCGCGGTCCATCTGCGCCTTGGATATGTCGACCGCCCGCCAGAGCATGTGGAAGCCGTTCACCTCGGCGATGGTGCGGTGGAAGGCGTCATCGAGCTGGATGGCGTCGCTGTAGCGGCCGCGCGCGATCGCCGTGCGATGCGCCGTGATATTGTCTTCCAGCGCCTCGGCCTGCGCCTGCGTCAGCTTTTCGGCGGCCCGCCGCGCGCTTTCCATCTCCAGCGCGTTGCGGATGACATAGGCCTCCTCGATGTCGCGGATGCTGATGCGCGCGACGAAGGTGCCGGTCTGGGCGAAGACGTTGACGAGGCCCTCGTCGCTGATGCGCTTGACGGCCTCGCGCACCGGCGTGCGGGAGACCCCGAGCGTCTGGGCGATGGCCATCTCGTTGATCGCCTCGCCCGGCTTCATCTGGCCGCTGACAATCAGGCTGCGAACCTTGTGATAGATCTGGTCGCGCAGCGGAAGGGATCGGTTGAGGTTGGATGCGTCGATGTCCATGGCCGCCGTTAATTTATAAAAGCCTGTTGAACCAAAGCACCTGGAATAACAGGATGTCAATGAAGGGGTGTCAGCGTCCGGTGGACGTACCCTGCGGTCTGATTTATTCCTGTCCCGGACGTGCCTGCGCGAGAATCCGCATTGCGGATGCTGGCCGTATAATACTAGTGTTACGCATAAAAGCCAATATGGATACCCGAGGCAACCGGGTACGGGAGGAAGCCGGATGATTGTCGATGCGCATCACCACCTGTGGCAGGTCGGCCGCGGGGATTATCACTGGATGTCGCCGGACATGCCGGTGCTGGCGCGCGACTATCTTGCCGACGACCTGCGTCCTATTCTCCGGAGGGCCGGCGTCGACCGCACCGTCGTCGTCCAGGCGGCTGAGACCGAGGCGGAGACCGATTTCCTGCTTTCGCTCGCGGCGGAAACGGATTTCATCGCCGGCGTCGTCGGCTGGCTGGATTTCGAGGACGCCGCCTTTCCCGCCAAGCTCGAAGCGCTGATGCGCCGGCCGAAATTCGTCGGGCTGCGGCCGATGCTGCAGGACCATGCGGACGACAGCTACGTCCTGCGCCCGGCCGTGCTCGACAATATCCGCCATCTCGCCGCGGCGGGCGCCGCGTTCGACATTCTCACCTTTCCGCGCCATCTGCCCATCATCCTGCGCATGCTTGATGCCGTGCCTGGCATCCGGGCGGTCGTCGACCATCTGTCGAAGCCGCCGGTGGCGAGCGGCAGGCTGGAGGGCTGGGCGGAGGACATGGCCAGGATCGCCGCCCATCCGGGCCTTCGTTGCAAGGTTTCCGGGCTCGTCACCGAGGCCGATCATGAAGGCTGGGCGCCGGGCGATCTGACGCCCTATGTCCGGCATGTCTTCGATGTCTTCGGCGCTGACAGGCTGATGTTCGGCAGCGACTGGCCGGTCTGCCTGCTCGCCGCCTCCTATGCGGAAGTCCTGAACGCCGCCCGCGGCATTCTCGATCCCCTGCTCGACGCGGACGGCATGGCCCAAGTGTTCGGCGGCAATGCCGTGAGCTTCTACCGCCTTTGAGCCGTCCCGGCGGCTGCCGCGCGCTCGACCCGAACCATGGCTCCAGGGATATGCGGAACGACGCTTGCGAGGTCTGTTATATTAGTGTAATAGGACAACGCCGGTAAGAGGAGAGACATCGACAGCGATGCGCGCCGGCAAGGGGAGAAAAGAATGCCTTCGGCCGCGAGCGCACTGCACATGAGGGGGATCGGCAAGGTCTTTCCCGGTGTGAGGGCCCTGTCCGGCGTGGACCTCGCGGTCCGCTTCGGCACGGTGCATGCCATCGTCGGCGAGAACGGTGCCGGCAAGTCGACCCTGATGAAGATCCTCAGCGGCGCCTACGCCCCGACCACCGGCACAATCGAGGTCGCGGGCGCCGAGGTGCGCATGAAGCGCCCGGCCGATGCGCAGAAGCTCGGCATCCGCATGGTGCATCAGGAACTGAACCTCGTTCCCGACCTCACGGTCGCCGAAAACATCTTCCTCGGCCGTATGCCGAGGCGGTTCGGCTTCTTCGACCGCGGCGGCATGGTGCGCCGCGCCGCCGCCATCCTCGCGGAACTCGGCGCCGCCATCGATCCGCAGCAGCGGCTCGGGGACCTTTCCATCAGCCAGCAGCAGCTCGTGGAGATCGCGAAAGCCTATGCCGCCGAGCCGCGCATCATCGTGCTCGACGAGCCGACCTCCAGCCTCAGCGAGCACGAGACCGCCGCGCTCTTCCGCATCCTGCGCAAGATGCGCGATGCCGGCATCGCCATCATCTATATCAGCCACCGCCTCAAGGAGGTGCTGGAGATCGCCGACGAGGTGACGGTGCTGCGCGACGGCGCAATGATCGAGACGCGGCCCGCCAGCGGCATCACCGCCGCCGAGATGATCCGCCTCATGGTCGGCCGCGAGGTGAGCAACGTCTTCCCGAAGACTCCGTCGACCATCGGCAGGCAGGTGCTGCGGGTGCGCAATGCCGGGGACGGCGAGCGCTTCCACGCCATCAGCTTCGACGTGCGTGCCGGCGAGATTCTCGGCCTCACCGGCCTCGTCGGCGCCGGACGCACGGAGGTCGCCCGCGCCATCTTCGGCCTTGCGCCGCTGACATCGGGTACTATCGAGATCGACGGCGCGCCGGTGACGATCGGCTCGCCCGCGGCCGCCGCCCGCGCCGGCATCGCCTATGTGCCCGAGGACCGCAAGGGCGACGGCATCATGCCCGCCATGACGGTGCGCGAGAATATCAGCCTGCCGGTGCTGCGCCGGCTCGCCAACCGCTTCGGTCGCGTGCGGCGCGGCGCCGAGCGCGAGCTTGCCGGCACCTATGTGCGCAAGTTCTCCATCGTGCCGCCGGATGGCGAGCGGCGCATCGGCCTGCTCTCCGGGGGCAACCAGCAGAAGGCGGTGATCAGCCGCTGGCTCGCCACCGATCCGAAGGTGCTGATCCTCGACGAGCCGACGCGCGGCGTCGACGTCGGCGCCAAGGCGGAGATCCATGGCATCATCGGCCAGCTCGTCGCGAACGGCATGGCCGTGGTGATGATCTCCTCCGAGCTGCCGGAAATCATGGGCGTGTGCGACCGCGTGGTCGTCATGCGCGACGGGCGCGCCTCCGTGCCGCTCGCCCGCGAGGGCCTGACGGAGGAGCGCATCATGGCGCTCGCCACGGGCGAGGAAAGTGCAGAAGGGGAGGCCGCATGACGGACATTGCCGCCATGGGACAGACAACGAAGGACACCGCGCGCTTCAGCCAGGGCAGCCGCATGGTCGGCATGCTCTCGCGTGCGGGCCTCACGCTCGCCATCCTCGCCGTCATCCTCTACGGCTCGCTCGCCAATCCGGTCTTCTTCACGGCCGGCAATTTCGTGAACGTGCTGATGTCCATGTCCATCGTCGGCATCGTCGTCGTCGGCATGACCTTCGTTTTGGTCGTCGGCGGCATGGCGGACCTTTCGGTGCCGGCGACCATCGCCTGCGGCGCGATCCTCTCGCTCGCGCTCCAACCCTACATCGGCCCGGTTCCGGCCTTTGCCGTCGCGGTGCTGCTGGCGGGGCTCACCGGCCTCGTCAACGGCGTGCTCGTCGGCTATGTCGGCATCAATCCCATCATCGCCACGCTCGGCATGGGCACCATCGTGCTCGGCATCGTGCAGGCCGCCGTCGGCGGCGTCATCGTCTACGGCACGGATCCGAGCTCGGCGGATTTCGTCAAGAGCCGCATTCTCGGCGTGCCGATGATCGCCGTCATCTTCATCGCCATCGCAATCCTCGGCAATTTCGTATTGTCGCGCACCTTCTGGGGCCGCTGGACCATCGCGACGGGCGGCAATTACAGCGCCGCGCAAGCGAGCGCTGTGCCGGTGCGGGCCGTTAGGGCCGGCGCCTTCGTCATCACCGCCTTTGCCGCGGGCTTCAGCGGCGGCCTGCTCGGCCTGACGCTGCAGAGCGCCCGCCCGCTCGTCGGCCAGGGCTACGAGTTCAGCGCCATCACGGCGGTCGTCGTCGGCGGGGTGTCGATCATGGGCGGCTTCGGTTCCATCCCGCGCGCCATGGCCGGCCTCGTCTTCGTGCAGCTTCTGACCAATGTCATGGTCCTCCAGGGCGTGCGCACGCCGATCCAGGGCTTCGTCCTAGGCCTCCTGATCGCCGGCGCCGTCGCGCTCGACATCGCGCTGCGCAAGCGGGGTGTCGCCTGATGCCCGCCTTCGTTTCCACGCTCCTGCGTTACCGCGTCGCCGTCATCCTCTGTCTGACGCTCGCCGCCGCCACCCTCATCGTGCCCGGCTTCGCCAGCCTCACGACGCTCAGCCTCGGCCTCGACCGCGGCTCGACCATCGGCCTCATCGCCATCGGCCTGACGGTGCTCCTCATCGCCGGCCAGATCGACCTTTCCGTCGGCTCGGTCTTCGCCGTTTCCGGCATCGTCGGGATCATGCTCCAGCCGGCGCTCGGCATGGGATGGGCGGCGCTCGCCGGCGTCCTGGCGGGCACCGCCGCCGGCGTGGTCAACGGCTTCCTCGTCGTGGCGCTGCGCATCAATTCGCTGGTGGCGACGCTCGCCACCATGCTGGTCTTCCGCTCGGTCGCGCACTGGATGACGGCGAGCCAGCCGATCCCCGGCAACGACATCATGTTCTCGATCACGCTCAGCGAGATCTATCTCGAAGTCTTCACCGTCCGCAGCGGCCTGTTCCTGGTCTCGATCCTCGCCCTCCATGTCTGGCTGACGCGCACCGTCGCCGGCCGCAACCTCTTCGCCGTCGGCTCCAACGGGCTTTCGGCAGAGGCAAGCGGCATCTCGGCGGGGCGCATCATGTTCCTGTCCTTCGTCTTCGCGAGCACGCTCGCCGGCGTCGCGGGCGTCCTGCAGAGCCTTGCCACCAATACGGGCTCGCCGGTCTACGGCTCCGAACTCACCGTCGCGGTCATCGCCGCCGTCGTCGTCGGCGGCACGCGGCTGGAGGGCGGGCGCGGCTCGGCCCTCGGCACGCTCGGCGGCGTCCTCACCATCGCCGCGTTGACGACGGCGATGGAGTTCCAGTCGGTCCCCGCCTACATGCAGCAGGTCGCCTCCGGGCTGATCCTCATCCTGCTCGTCGTCCTCGACCGAACCGTTCGCGCCGGCCGGCGCAAGCCGGCCGCGGCCCCCGCCCATGCCTGACACTTTTCCAGTCGATGAAGGAGGAAAACATGATTGGTAAGACTGCACGCCTGCCCGCCGCCGCGGCGGCCATACTGCTCGCCTCGACGGCCTTCGCCAGTGCGAAGACGGTCTGTTACGTCACCGCCGCCGATTCCCACGCCTATGCGACGCCGGCCAATGTCGCGCTCAACGACCGCGCCAAGGAGCTCGGCATCGAGATCCTGAGCCTCAGCCAGAACTTCGACGTGCAGACCGGCACCGAGCAGGTTAGCACCTGCATCGCCCGCAAGGCCGATGGCATCATCCTCTGGCCGCTCGATCCGCAGGCCTATATCCCCGCGCTCGCCCGCGCCAAGCAGGCGAACATTCCGGCGATCCTCATCAACTCGCCGATGGCCGAGCAGGCGAACGACTTCATCAAGTCCTTCACCGGCCCGGACGTCTATGAGGAGGGCAAGCTTGCCGCCGATTCGCTGAACGAGGCGATGAAGGGCGAGGGCGCCGTCGTCGTCATCGCCGGCCAGGCCGGCAACGGCACGACCATCGGCCGCGTCGGCGGCTTCGTCGATCGCCTCAAGGAGATCGGCAGCAAGGTCGAGGTGCTGGAAACGGTCAATGCCGACTTCGACCAGCAGAAGGCGCTCGTCGCCAGCCGCGACCTGATCACCCGCTTCGGCGACAAGATCACCGGCGTCTACGCAAACGACGACACCATGGCCCGCGGCTTCATCGACGCCTGGAAGGAAGCCAAGTCCGGCAAGCCAACGCCGCCGATCGTCGGCATCAACGGCCAGCGCGACGCCTTCGATTCCATCCGCTCCGGCGAGATGTATTCGACCATCGTCCAGTCGCCGGTCGAAGACGGCAAGCTCGCCATCGAGACCATGGCGGAGATCCTCGATGGCAAGGACGTCAAGGCCCGCCTGCCGATCCCGCTGACGGTCGTCACCAAGGCCAATGTCGAGACCGTCCAGCCGGCCTTCTGACGGCTGAAGAACCTTCACGAGCCGCAGGGCGCCGCGCGCGCCTTGCGGCTTTTCCATGTCCGCAAGCCGGGCCGCGGGCCGAATATCAGACTGAAAGATATACGGACGCACTCAAGGAAATCAGGCTTTCCGCCGTGTCCCCTAGTCTGCCAGGGCTATCAACCCCGTCGAGGAGGACGGGACAGGGAGGAGTGGCCAATGAAAACGTACTTGCTGACGAGCGTGGCGCTCGGCGCCTTGCTCTTTGCAGGCTCGGCCGTCGCCGAGGACTTGAAGATCGGGGTTCTCGCGACGCTGGAGGGAACCTATACCGTCCTCGGCGAGGATGCCATGCGCGGCGTCGAAGTGGCGCTCAAGGAAATGCCGACCGTCGGCGGCAAGACGGTGAAGACCGTCGTCGCCTCGACCGACACGACGCCGGAAAGCGCCGTGCGCGCGGCCCGCAAGCTGGTGGACCAAGACGGCGTGACCCTCATTGTCGGCCCGCTTTCCGGATCCGAAGGCATCGCGCTGCGCGACTTTGCCAAGCAGAACCCGAACGTCACGGTCGTCAACGGCCTTTCCGGCGCGCAGGAAGCCACGATGGTCGATCCGGCCGCGAATTTCTACCGCTTCAACATGGACGGCGCCCAGTGGGGTGCGGGTCTCGGCAAGTATGTCTTCGAGACCAAGGGCTGGAAGAATGTCGCCTCGGTCGCGGAAGACTATTCCTTCGGCTACACCAACTTCATGGGCTTTGCCCTCGGCTTCTGTCAGGCCGGCGGCCAGATTTCGGAGCGCCAGTGGGTGCCGCTCGGCACCAAGGATTTCTCCTCGATCATCGCGGCCCTGCCCGATGACGTCGATGCCATCTATGTCGGCCTCGGCGGCGCCGATGCCGTCAACTTCCTGAACCAGTACCAGCAGGCCGGCGGCAGCGCCCACCTCATCGGCGGGACGATCATGGTGGACGGCACCGTGCTCAATGCCAAGGGCGATGCGAAGAAGGCGCTGATCGGCACGCCTTCCGGCGGTCCGCAGGCGGACGATTCCACCGATCCGAACTGGACGAAGTTCGTGAAGGCCTATCAGGATGCTTTCCCGGCCGACAAGCGTTTCCCGTCGCCCTCGCTATTCGCGACCGGTTACTACAATTCCACCATCGCGACGCTGAAGGCGCTCGATCAGGTCAAGGGCGACATTTCCGGCGATCAGGCGGCCTTCCGCGATGCGCTCGCCAAGATGGAGCTGGATGCGCCGAACGGCCATTTCAAGCTCGACGCCAACCGCCAGGCGATCGGTACGAACTTCATCAGCGAGGTCACGGAGGGGCCGGACGGCAACCTGATGAACAAGCTCGTCATGACCGTGCCGGACGTGAACCAGACGCTCGGGCTTTCGGAAGAATCCTTCAAGAAGATCGGCCTGCCTTCGCGCGACACGCCGGAGTGCAAGACGTCCTACTGATCGCTTTACGGAAGGCCGGGTTCGCGCCCGGCCTTCCCGCAATCGGCGCCTCGAAGCGGAAGGGGAGGCTGGCTTGTCGCTGATCACTTACCTCAACCGGGTGCATTTCGCCGACGACATTCTCGAGGAAGCGCTTGCCGTCGAAGCCCGCTCCCTTGCGATCCGCCGCCCCCTGATCGTCACCGACCGCGGCCTTGCCGCCAGCGGCCATCTCGACCGGCTGCTCGACGCCTTCGACAGGGAGACCGCACCGGCGATCTTCGCTGAAACGCCGGCGAACCCGACGGAGGCCGCATGCCGGGCTGCGGCCGCGGCCTATCGAAACCATGATTGCGACAGCCTGATCGGCTTCGGCGGCGGCTCCTCCATCGACCTTGCCAAGGCGGTTGCCCTGGCCGTCAGCCATGACGGGCCGCTCATCAGCTATGCGGCGGTGGAGGGCGGCGTCTCGCGCATCCAGAACGTCCTGCCGCCGGTCATCGCCATTCCGACCACCGCCGGGACCGGATCGGAAGTCGGCCGCGGCGCCCTCATCGTCTTCGATGACGGCCGCAAGCTCGGCCTCATCAGCCCCTACCTCATCCCGAAGGTGGCGATCTGCGATCCGACGCTGACGCTGACGCTTCCGCCGGAACTGACGGCGGCGACGGGCATGGATGCCATCACCCATTGCGTGGAGACCTATATCGCCACTGCCTATAATCCGCCGGCCGACGGCATTGCGCTCGACGGGCTGCGGCGCGCGGCGGCCAATATCGAGCGGGCAGTCGAGGAGGGGCGGGACCTTGATTCCCGCAGGGAGATGATGGCAGCAGCGCTCAACGGCGCGCTCGCCTTCCAGAAGGGGCTCGGCGGCGTCCATGCGATGAGCCACGCCCTCGGCGGGCTGAAACAGCCGAACCTGCACCACGGCACGCTCAACGCCGTGCTGCTGCCCCATGTGCTTGCCTTCAATGCCCCGGCGGCCGGGCATCGCTATCCGGCGCTCCGCGAGGCGATCGGCATTCCGGCCGGAAGCGATCTCGCGGCGGCCTTTTCAAGGATCAGCAACGGCCTCGGCCTGCCCTCGCGGCTCGGCGAGATGGGCCTCGACCGCGGCGCCCTGGAGCTTGCCGCACCGCTTGCGGAGCGGGATCACACCAACGGAACGAACCCCCGGCGGGCGACCTCGCGGGATTATCTGGCGATGCTGACGGACGCTCTCTAGCGCGGCGGGTCCCGAAGAGCCGCCGAAAGGCCCGATTCCATACCTTTTAGTCTCATTTTCCGGCTTGTACGGCTTGCAAAACCGGCATTCTCGCAGGTTTAATCGCTTCCGAGCCGGTCGCGTCCGACGACTTGTTCCGGGAGGAGACTGCATCGGGCGTTCATCCGGAACATCGCCGCAGACGCGATGGCCGACTGTCTGCTCATCGCATTCGGCCAGGCGGAAAAACGCCGGCCACACAGCTCTCTTGGAAGCCCCGGCTCTCGCAGAAAACAACTGCGGGGGGAGGAGATGAGTACTGCTCTAGCCGTCTATCACGGACCGTTCGGCCGTGCGGCGCTGTATAATATCAATCGCCCCATGGCGACGCATGCGCATCGGGAAGGCCATCTCACGTTTCACGTCCAGGGCACGCCGTCCGTCGTGACGGCGTCCGGCCTCGAATGTCGCATCGACGCCGGCACCGGCGGAACCGTCAATCCCTGGCAGCCGCACAGCTTCAATCCGGGCGATCCGGAACACGGCACGCTGTTCCTCGTGCTCTATATCAAGCCGCTCTGGTTTCTCGAGGTCGGCCGCACGGCGCAGGGTGCGCTGCGCTTCGGGCGCGACCGCATCGCCATCACGCCGCAGATCCACCGGCTGGTGAAGCTGGTCTCGGCCCTGCTGCTCGAGGATATCCATTCCGATCTCTTCGACGGCTATCTCTATGAGCTGACGCGCCTTTGCTATGACCAGACCTGGCAATGGTCGCCGGACGTCTCGCCATTGGAGGGCGAGACCGTCGTGCCCGTCCAGCAGCAATGGTCCGGCATCCGCGATTTCCGGGTGCGCAACTCCATGCGGCTGATGAGCGAGCGGCTGAGCGACGAGGTCGTGCTCGATACGATCGCCCGCGATGCCGGGCTTTCCCGTCCGCACTTCTACAAGCTCTTCCGCGAGAATGCCGGCATCACGCCCAATGTCTATCTCAACACGCTGAAGATGGAGACGGCGATCGACAGCCTGACGCTCACCCAGAAGCCGATCACCACCATCGGCCTCGACCTCGGCTTCGCCTCGCAGGCGAGTTTCACCCGCTTCTTTACCGCCAATGTCGGCATCCCCCCGACGGACTACCGACGCGCCGCCTTCGTCGGCCAGTGAAGGCGCGCGGGGCGGCGCGTTTTAGCCGATCATCCGCGATGGGAGCATACTGAAAGGTACGTGGTTTCGCGCACGCTCCGGCTAGTCTCGTGGCATCAACGACGTCATGAAGCATGGGAGGATGCCGCTTGACTGCTCGGTTTGGCTGCATTCAGCGCTGGCCGTCCGCCGCGCCCCTTGCCGGGGGGCGGACATGATCGCCTATTACAATCGCCATCCGGTCTGGTCGCTCGTCGTCTTCCTCGTCGCCGCCTTCTTCGTCTGGGCTATCTTCGCCGCCTGGCCGCCGGGGCTGGAGGCTGTACTCGGCAAAAAGAAGGTCTTCCTCAACGCCATCTTCAACGGCGTAACGCTGGGCGGGCTCTACTTCCTCGTCGCCAGCGGCTTCACGCTGATCTTCGGGCTGATGAAGAACGTCAATCTCGCCCATGGCTCGCTCTACATGCTGGGCGGCTATATCGGCTACGGCGTCGCGCTTGCCACCGGCTTCTGGCTCCTGTCCTTCGTCGTCGCCTTCGTCGTCGTCGCGCTCGTCGGCATCATCCTGCAATACGCCGTCTTCCGCCGCATGGAGGGCGAGGACCTGCGCCAGACGCTGGTGACGATCGGCATCTCCATCGTCCTTGCCGACCTCATGCTGTGGATCATGGGCGGCAACACCTTCCAGATCCTTGCGCCGGAATGGCTGGGCGGGCCGGTGCGCCTGCCGCTGGTCACCGCCGTAAAAAGTTCGGGCGAGCCGGTCTACATGACCTATCCCGTCGTGCGCCTCGTCATCTTCCTCGCCTCGGTGGTGATCGGCGTGCTGATGTGGCTGGCGCTCAACCGCACGCGCATCGGCATGCTGGTGCGCGCCGGCGTCGACGATCGCGACATGCTGTCGGCGACCGGCGTGCGTATCCAGCGCGTCTTCGTGCTGGTCTTCGCCTTCGGCGCGGGCCTTGCGGGCATGGCCGGCGTCGTCGGCGGCACGTTCCAGTCGGTCGCGCCGGGAGAGGATACGCGCTTTCTGCTCGCTTCCCTCGTGGTCGTCATCGTCGGCGGCATGGGCTCCATTCCGGGCGCTGCGCTCGGTGCGCTGATCATTGGCCTCGCCGAGCAGGTCGGCTCCGTCTACTTCCCCACCTATTCGGTGGTGCTGACCTTCCTGATCATGGTCGTCGTGTTGGCCTTCCGGCCGCAAGGCCTTTTCGGGAGGACCCGCTGATGGCGCCCATCGACCAGTTCGTCAGCCGCACCGATGCGGCAGGCCGTCCCCACCGGCAGCCGGCTTTGTCGGGGCCTGCCAACATTCCCTGGCGCTACTGGTGCGTCGGCTTCATCCTCGTCCTGATGCCGGTCGTCGCCAACAGCTTCGTGCTGTTCCAGATCTTCGGCTGGGCCTTCATCCTCGGCATGGTCGGGCTGTCGCTGATGTTCCTCGGCGGCTATGGCGGCATGGTCAGCCTGTCGCAGATGGCCGTCGCGGGGCTGGCCGCCTACATGGTGGCCGTGTTCGGCACGTCGGGCGTGCCGCAGGTGAGCCTCGGCTGGCCCTGGTGGCTGGCCGTGCCTGCCGCCCTCGTGATCGCCGTCGCCTTCGGCAGTATCGTCGGTGCGCTCGCCGTGCGGACGGAGGGCATCTACACGATCATGATTACGCTGGCGATCGCCACCGCCTTCTTCTACTTCGTCCGCCAGAACTACACGATTTTCAACGGCTTCAACGGTTTCAACCAGGTTCTGCCGCCGCAGCTCTTCGGCGTCGACTGGCGCCAGCCGGTGCCGATCTACTACCTGACGCTCGGCTTTGCGACGCTCGCCTATTTCCTCGTTGTCTATGTGTCGCGTGCGCCGTTCGGCCTCGCCCTGCAGGGCGTGCGGGACAATCCGCGCCGCATGGCCGCGCTCGGCTACAATGTCACCGCCCACCGCATCGCGGCCTATGCCTTCGCCAGCTTCATCGCCGCCGTCGCCGGCATCCTGCTCGTCTGGCTGAACGCCCAGGTCTCGCCCGGAACGGTGGCGATCGGCCCGGCGATCGATATCCTCGTCATCGCGGTCATCGGCGGCATGCGTCATCCGGTCGGGCCGTTCATCGGCGCGCTCATCTTCGTGACGATCCGCACCTTCGCGCTGGACATCCTCGTTTCCCTGGGCATTCCGGGCGAGCGCTTCCAGCTTCTCGTCGGGCTGACGTTCCTCGCCATCGTCTTCTGGTCGCCGGATGGCATTCTCGGCCTCTGGCCGCGCTTCCGCCAATGGCTGACCTCGGCGTCCTCGCTGACGGGCGAAAGGGGAGGCAAGCCCTGATGGCCGCCAGCGTCGCAGAACGTCTCTCCGCGGCCGGCACGGCCAATGCGCTGGAACTGCGTGGCGTCACCCGCATGTTCGGCGCGCTTGCCGCGCTCACCGACATATCCCTGACGGTGCGGCCGGGCGAGCGGCGCGCCGTGCTCGGCTCCAACGGCGCCGGTAAGACGACGCTCTTCAACTGCATCACCGGCGATTTCCTGCCGACGTCCGGCACGATCCGGCTCTTCGGCGAGGACGTGACGGGTTTTCCCGCCTATGAGCGTATTCGCCGGGGCCTGCGCCGCACCTACCAGATATCTCTGCTCTTCACCGGGCTCAGCGTGATCGACAACATCTATCTCGCCTGTGCCGGCGTCTCGCGCGGCCGCTTCTCGATGATCCGCCCGCGCCGCAGCGATGCGCTGGTGCAATCGGCCGAGCAGCTTGCCGCCGCCGTCCATCTCTTCGATGTCCGGGAAACGAAGGTCGCCGAGCTCTCCTATGGCCAGCAGCGCCAGCTCGAAATCGCACTGGCGCTTGCCGGCGCGCCGCGCTTCATCCTCTTCGACGAGCCGGCCGCCGGCCTCTCGCCGACCGAGCGGCAGGAGCTGGTCGAGATCCTGACCAGCCTGCCGTCCCATATCGGCTATATCGTCATCGAGCACGACATGGACGTGGCGCTCCGCGTCAGCGAGAGTGTGACGATGATGCACAACGGCCGCATCTTCAAGGAGGGGCGGCCGAGCGAGATCGAGAGCGATCCGGAAGTGCAGGCCCTCTATCTCGGCGGGGGTCTCGGCCATGGCTGACCGCAACCGCACCGCCGCCCCGACGCTCGATATCCGGGGGCTCAACGTCTATTACGGTTCTTCCCACGCCCTGCAGGGCGTCGACCTGACGTTGCCGGGCGGCGTGCTCTCGGTCGTCGGCCGCAACGGCATGGGCAAGACGACGCTCTGCAAGGCTATCATGGGCCTCGTGCCGTCCTCCGGCGGGTCCATCCGCTTCAACGGACAGGAGTTGCGCGGCCGCAACCCCGCCGACATCGCCCGCCTCGGGATCGGCTACGTGCCGCAGGGCCGGCGGCTCTGGCGCTCGCTGACGGTCGACGAGCACCTGAAGCTGGTCGGCTCGAACAAGGGCGCCTGGACCGTCGAGCGCATCTATTCGACCTTCCCGCGCCTTGCCGAACGCAAGGGCAATGGCGGCGGCCAGCTTTCCGGCGGCGAGCAGCAGATGCTCGCCATCGCCCGCGCCCTGCTCCTCAATCCGAAGCTGCTCGTCATGGACGAGCCGACGGAGGGCCTTGCGCCGGTGATCGTCGCGCAGGTCGCCGAAATGCTGGTGCGCCTCGGCGAGGAGGGCGACATCGACGTGCTCGTCATCGAGCAGAATATCAGCGTTGCCACCCGCGTCGCGGAAAAGGTGGCGATCATGGTCAACGGCCGCATCAATCGCGTGGCGGATGCGGCGCAGCTTGCCGGCGACCGGGATCTCCAGCAGCGCCTGCTCGGCGTCGGCCGCCACGGCCATGAGGCCGAGCCCGACGAGAAGGGCGCGGTGTCGGAGGAAGCGGCGGCGCGCGCGCCCGCGAAGCAGCGCAAGCTCTACCTGTCCAATCCGGTGACGCCGACGCGCTGGTCACAGCCGGTGCCGGTTCGGGTTCTCGAACAGTCCGCCCGGCTCGTCAGCGACGGGCCGCTCGCGCCGGCGGACGCGGCGGAGCTGCGGCCGCTGAGCCCGGCCGGCGAGCCGGTGGTGCTGGTGGCCGGCACGCTGGATACCAAGGGCGAGGAACTGCGTTTCATCCGCGATCTCCTGAAGGCCGAGGGGCTGGCAGTGCGCCTTGCCGATCTTTCCACCTCCGGCCGTCATTCCGGCGCGGATATTCCCGCCCACCAGATCGCGGCCTTCCATCCGCGCGGCGCCAGCGGCGTCTTCACCGAGGATCGCGGCACCTCCGTTGCCGGCATGACGCTCGCCTTCGAGCGCTGGGTGAAGAGCCGGGGCGAGATCGCCGGCATCATCAGCGCCGCCGGCTCCGGCGGAACGGCGATGGCGACGCCCGCCATGCGCGCGCTGCCGGTCGGCATTCCCAAGGTGATGATCTCGACGGTCGCCTCGAGCGACGTGCGCAAATATGTCGGCGCATCCGATATCGTCATGATGCATTCGGTGGCGGATGTGCAGGGCCTGAACTCGATCACGCGGACGATCCTCGCCAACGGCGCCCATGCGCTGGCCGGAATGGTGAAGCCGCGCCTTGCCGCTGCCCGCAAGCCGGTGCCGGCCGATGTACGGCCCGCGATCGGGCTCACCATGTTCGGCGTCACGACGCCGGCCGTCCAGCAGATCACAGCGCAGTTGAAGGACAACTACGATTGCCTCGTCTTCCATGCCACGGGCATCGGCGGTCAATCGATGGAAAGCCTTGTCGACAGCGGGCTGATCGCCGGCGTCCTCGACATCACGACGACGGAGATCTGCGACATGGTCGCCGGCGGCATTTTCCCGGCGGGCCCGGACCGATTCGGCGCGATGGTCCGCAGGCGCATGCCCTATATCGGCTCGGTCGGCGCGCTCGACATGGTCAATTTCGGACCGGCCGAGACGGTGCCGGAAAAGTACCGCGGGCGGCTTTTCTACAAGCACAATCCGCAGGTCACGCTCATGCGCACCAGCGTCGCCGAGAATGTCGAGATGGCGCGCTTCATCGGCGCGCGGCTCAACGAGATGGAGGCGCCGGTGCGCTTCTACCTGCCGGAGGGCGGCGTTTCCGCGCTCGACAGGCTGGGCCAGCCCTTCCACGACAAGGCGGCGGACGAGGCGCTGTTCCGCACGCTGGAGGAGACGGTGCGGCAGACGGCGAACCGCCAGCTCATCCGCGTGCCCCACAACATCAACGACGCGGCCTTCGCCGACGAGATCGTGCGCGCTTTCCGCGCCTTTCACGGCGCCAGCCGGCCGCGTGCCAGCAAGACGAGGAGATGACTATGGCCATCGCGCGCAGTGCCATCCTTGAGAAGTTCCGCGGCATGATCGACCGGGCCGAGCCGATCATCGGCGGCGGCGCGGGCACCGGCCTTTCGGCGAAATGCGAGGAGGCCGGCGGCATCGACCTCATCGTCATCTACAATTCCGGCCGCTACCGCATGGCCGGCCGCGGTTCGCTCGCCGGGCTTCTCGCCTATGGCGACGCCAACGGCATCGTTATGGACATGGCCTCCGAGGTCCTGCCGGTGGTGAGGCATACCCCCGTCCTTGCCGGCGTCAATGGCACGGATCCGTTCCGGCTGATGGACGTCTTCCTGCCGGAGCTGAAACGCATCGGCTTTTCCGGCGTGCAGAACTTTCCGACGGTCGGGCTGATCGACGGTACGTTCCGCGCCAATCTGGAAGAAACGGGCATGTCCTACGGGCTGGAGGTCGACATGATCGCCAAGGCCCGCGGGCTCGATATGCTGACGACGCCCTATGTCTTCAACGAGGACGAAGCGGCAGCCATGGCGGCGGCGGGGGCCGACATCGTCGTCTGCCATATGGGGCTGACGACGGGCGGCTCGATCGGCGCGGAGACGGCGCTCAGACTTTCCGAGTGTCCGGCACTGGTCAACCGCTGGGCCGAGGCGGCGCTGAAGGTCAACAGGGACGTGATGGTCCTCGTCCATGGCGGGCCGGTGGCAACGCCCGAGGACGCCGAATTCATCCTGAAGAACACGGACAATTGCCACGGCTTCTACGGCGCCTCCTCCATGGAGCGGCTGCCGGTCGAGGTGGCGCTTACCGAACAGACCCGCGCATTCAAGAAGATAAGGGGACGTTGAGCATGGTTTCGGCGCTGCGTTTCATGGGAGGACAGTCATGACTGGGCAAATGATCGGCCAGCTCATCCTTTGGCTCATTCTGGCGGTCATCGTTATCGCCATCATCTATGTGGTGATGAACTGGCTCTACCGCCGCTCCACCAAGGAAATCGCCTTCGTCAGGACGGGTTTTCTCGGCGAGAAGGTGGTGATCGACGGCGGCGCTTTCGTCTGGCCGATCATCCACGACATCACGCCGGTCAACATGAACACCCTGCCGCTGGAGATCGCCCGCAACAGGGACAGCGCGCTGATCACCAAGGACCGGATGCGGGTCGACGTGGAGGCGGAATTCTATGTCCGCGTCCGCCCGTCGAAGGATGCGGTGTCGATCGCCGCCTCCACGCTCGGTCGCCGCACGCTGGAAGCGGAGAACCTGCATTCGCTCCTCTCGGGCAAGTTCGAATCCGCCCTTCGCGCGGTCTCGGCCGAGATGGCCATGGACGAGATCCACGAGCAGCGCGCAGAATTCGTGCGCCGCGTGAACGAACTGGCGCAGGAGGGGCTTTCCAAGAACGGCCTCGAGCTCGAATCCGTCGCCATCAAGGATATCGACCAGACGGAGCTGCAATATTTCAACCCGTCCAACCGCTTCGACGCGGAAGGCCTCACCTCGCTCATCCAGGTCATCGAGACGCGTCGCAAGCTGCGCAACGATATCGAGCAGGATTCGATCATCCAGATCCGGGCCCGCAACCTGGAAGCCGAAAAGCAGTCGCTGGAGATCGAACGGGCGAGCGAGGAGGCCCGGCTGGAGCAGGAGCGCGACGTCGAGTTCCGACGCGCCCAGCAGCGCGCGCAACTCACCCGCGAGCGCGCCGAGCGCGAGACGGAGGCCGAGAGCGCCCAGATTCAGGCCCGCGAGGCCATCGAGAAGAACCGCATTGCCAACGAGCATTCCATCGCCGAGGCGCGCATCGCCGCCGAGCGGGAAATCCGCCAGCGCGAGATCGAGCGCCAGCGCAGTGTCGAGACGGCGGAGATCGTGCTGCGCGAGGAAATCGAGAAGGCGCGTATCCTTCAGGAGCGCTCCGTCGCCGAGGCGCGCATCGCCAACGAGGGCGACACGCAGGCGCGGGAAATCGAGCGGCAGGCCGCCATCCAGCGCGCCGAGATCGCCGCGCGCGAAGCGACCGAGCGTGCCCGCATCGAGCAGGAGCGCAAAGTTGCCGAGGCTCGCATCCGCAAGGACGAGGAGACCAAGGCGCAGGAAATTTCCAGCCAGCGCGCCATCGAGGAGGCGGAGATCGCCGCCGCCCAGGCGACGGAAGCCGCCCGTATCGCACAGGAAAAGCAGATCGCCAGCGAGCGCATCGCGTCCGACGAGGATGTCCGCCAGCGGGAAATCCTGCGCACCAGGACGGTCTCCGCCGCCGAGATCGCCGCGAACGAGGAGGTCGAGAAGGCCCGCATCGAGCAGCAGGCGCGGCTGGAGGCCGGGCGCATCGCGTCCGACCAGGACGTGCGCAACCGCCAGATCGAGCGCGACAAGGCGCTGGAAGAGGCCGAGATCAAGCGCCGCGAGGCCATCGAGCGCGAGCGGATCGTGACGGAACTGGCGCTGGAGAAGGAGCGCATCGCCTCGGCCGCCGCCCGCGAAGTCTCCGATATCGTGCGCAAGCGCGAGATCGAGGAGGCGGAGGAGACCCGTGTCATCAAGCTCGCCGTGCGCAAGTCCGAGCGCGCCGATGCCGACGCCAGGGTCCGTCAGGCCGAGATCAGCGCCAAGCTGGAGGTCGAGACCGCCGAGATCGCCCGCGAGCGGGCCATCGAAGCGGCCCGCGTCGAGCGCCGCCGCGCCATAGAGCAACTGGAAATCGCCCGCACGCAGGCCCTGCAGGAAGCGGAGATCGCGTCGCGCGAAGAGGTCGAGCGCAGCCGCATCGCCTCCGAGCGCGGCCTCGACGAGGCCCGCATCGGCCAGGAGCGCGACCGCCGCAAGCTGGAGGTCGAGCGCGAGCGCGAGATCGAGAACGCCCTGATGGAAAAGGCCATCGCGATCTACAAGAAGTCGCTCGACGAATCCGCCGCCCGCGCGGAAGCGGACCTCGCCCGTGCCCGCGCCGCCGAGGCGGAGGAGCAGATCCGCACCACCCGCGAGACCGAAGAGGCCAAGCGCCGCAAGAATGTCGACCTCGTCATGGCCGAGAAGCTGGCGCAGGAAAAGCGCATCGCCGCCGAGGCCGAGAAGGTGCGCCGCGCCGTCGAGGCCGAGGCGCAGAAGTTGCTCAACGAGGCGGAGAACGTGCTCTCCGACGAGGCCCGCTACTCGATCTTCCGGCAGAAGCTGCTGGAACATGCCGAGGGCATCGTGGCGGCTTCCGTCAAGCCGCTGGAGAAGATCAACGACATCCGCATCATGTCGCTCGGCGGCATGGGCGGGGCGAACGGCGATGCAGGGACGCTGCGCAGCCCCACCGACGAGGTGATCGAATCGGCGCTGCGCTACCGCGTGCAGGCGCCGCTGATCGACAATCTCCTCTCCGACATCGGCATCGAGGGCGGCTCGCTCGCCAAGATGGGCGGGCTCATCCGGGAGGCCTCCGACATGCAGCGCATCGCCAAGGATACGGCGCCCAAGGCGGGCGGCGGCAAGCCGGCCGGCCCGGTCTCCGACGGCAAGAAGTAAGGGGCGCCCGAGATGGCTAGAGTGTTCGTTTCCAGCGTCATCGACGCCCCGGCTGCCAAGGTCTGGGAGCGCGTGCGCGACTTCAACGGCCTGCCGCGCTGGCACCCGCGCATCCGCGACAGCCGCATCGAGAACGGCGAGCCTTCCGACAGGATCGGCTGCGTGCGCGATTTCCATCTGCAGAACGGCGACCGCATCCGCGAGAAGCTGCTCGGGCTTTCCGACTACGACATGTTCTGCACCTACGCGATCCTCGAAAGCCCGATGCCGCTGACGAACTATGTCGCCAATCTCCGGCTGACGCCGGTGACGGACGGCGAGCGGACCTTCGCCGAATGGACCGCCGAATTCGACTGCGAGCCGGAGGTGGCGGAAGACCTCGTCAACGGCATCGGCGCCAATGTCTTCCAGGGCGGCTTCGATGCGCTGAAGCGTCATTTCGGGAGCCGCTGAGCGATGGTGAAGATCGTCAAGAGCACCGTTCTGGAGGCGCCCGTCGAGGCGGTCTGGGAGGTCCTGCGCGATTTCAACGGCCATGACCGCTGGCACCCGGCCGTCGCTGACAGCCAGATCGAGCGCGGACAGCCGTTCGACCGTGTCGGCTGCGTCCGCCGCTTCCATTTGGCGGACGGTTCCGAACTGCGTGAACAGCTCCTGACGCTCTCCGACATGGACATGGCCTTCAGCTATTGCCTGCTGGATACGCCGGTGCCGCTGCTCAACTACGTCGCCCATGTGCGGCTGACGCCGGTGACGGATGGCGACCTGACCTTCTGGGAATGGCAGTCGCGCTTCGACACACCGGCGGGCGAGGAGGCCGCGCTTGCCGCGATGGTCAGCGAAGGCATTTACGAAACGGGTTTTGCGGCGGTGCGCCGGCATATGGGCCTTACCGCCCGCGCGGCGGATGCATGACGGGAGGAGCGGACAGATGCCGGTCAGTGTGAGGACATTCCAGGGCGCCGAGGAGGCCGAGCGCGCGCTCGCCGCCAGCCGGACGGCGCGCTATTTCGGCGGCGGCACGCTCGTCATGCGGGCGGTCAATGCCGGCGACCAGGCCTTCGATACGATCGTGCGCGCCACCGATCCGCGCCTCAGGCAGATCCAGATGCAGGGCGACAGCGTGGTGATCGGCGCCGGCGTGACGATGAGCCAGATCATCGCCAGCCGCGACGCGGCCTTCCTCGCGCCCGTCGCGAAGGTCATTGGCGGGCCGGCCATTCGCACCGTCGCGACGGTCGGCGGCAATCTCTTTGCCGCCTCTCCCTACGGTGACTTCGCCGCCGCGCTGCTGGCGCTCGACGCCAAGGTGGTGCCGGTGGGCGGTACGCCCGTGCCGATAGGCGATTTCCTCGATGCGCGCGACCGCGAGCCGCGTCGCATTGTGCTCTCCGTGATCGTGCCGCGCCCGCGCGATTCGCGCGCTTTCCGTTTCGTCAAGGTGAGCCGCGTGAAGCCGAAGGGTGTCGCGGTCCTGTCCATCGCCGCGCTGCTTCCGACCAATGGCGGGCGGGTTTCCGGCGCGCGCGTCGCCTATGGCGCCATGGGCGGGCATCCGGTGCGGGCGCTGGCCGTCGAGCGGGCGCTCGAAGGCCGTACGCTCGACGAGCAGGGTATCGCGCCTGCCCTTTCCGCCGCCACCGAAGGCATCAACCCGCAAACCGATGCGCTCGCCTCGGAATGGTACCGCCGCCAGGTGGCGCCGGTTCATCTGAAGCGGCTTCTGCTCGACCAGAGGAGGTAAGTCATGACCAGGAAACCCCTCCAGTTCCAGCTCAATGGCTCCGGCAAGGCGATCTTCGTCGAGGAAGGCCAGAACCTGCTTGAGGCGCTCAGGCGCGGCGTCGGCGACCTGTCGCCGAAATATGGTTGCGGGCAGGGCACCTGCGGCACCTGCACGGTGCTCATCGACGGCGAGCCGCATCTTTCCTGCCTGACGCTCGCCGAAACCGTCGAGAACCGCGCGATAGAAACGACCGCAGGGCTCGCCTTGGGGCCGCAGCTTCATCCGCTGCAACAGGCCTTCATGGACGGCTTCGCCGCCCAGTGCGGCTATTGCACGCCCGGCATGCTGATGGCCGCCAAGGCGCTGCTCGACCGCAATCCGTCTCCCACGCGCGAAGAGGTCGTCGAGGCGATCTCGGGAAACATCTGCCGCTGCACCGGCTACGAGCCGATCATCGCGGCCATCCTGGCCGCCGCCGCGTCCGGCGGCGGGCGGCGCTACGCGTGAGGGGTCGGCCATGATCGAATTTCGCAAGGAATATTTCGCCGATGAGCGCGACGATACGCTCAACGAGATCGGCAAGCCGACGCAGCGCCAGGACATGCTCGGCCATGTGACCGGCCGCTCCCCCTTCTTCGACGATCACCTGTTCGATGGGCTGCTGCACCTGAAATGCCTGCGCTCGCCGCATCATCATGCGCGCATCCGCTCGGTCGATACGTCCGAGGCCGAGCGCATGCCGGGCGTCAGGCGCATCATCCGCGCCCGGGACGTGCCGCACAACCTCAACACCCTGCTGAGCCTCATGGGCTTCGGCCTCGACGACGAGCCGATGCTGGCCGACAAGAAGGTCGCCTATGTCGGCGAACCGGTCGTCGCCGTGGTGGCGGAAAGCGAGCGGCAGGCCTATGACGCCATCGCGAAGATCCGCGTCGACTACGACGTGCTGCCCCATGTGCTCGATGTCGAGGAGGCGCTGAAGCCCGGTGCCCCCTCGGTCAATCCGACCTATCCTGCCAATACCTTCACCTATCACGAGAAATACGATCACCAGAAGCTGCGCTTCGGCGACGTGGAGGCGGCGCTCCGGCAGGCGGACCATGTCGTCGAAGGCCGCTACCAGATGTCGCCCATCGAGCAGGCGCCGACGGAGACCTGCGGCGCCATCGCCGCGCCCGAGACCAATAACCGCTATGTCGTCTATACCTCGACGCAGGCGCTGTTCTTCTCGCTCGGCACGGCGGCGAAGATCCTGAAGCTCTCGTCAAACCGCATGCATTTTATTGGCGGCACCGTGGGCGGCGGTTTCGGCGGCAAGGTGGATTCCATCCATGAGCCGATGGCCATCCTCGGCTGCATGCTGACGGGGCGGCCGGTCAAGTTCATCTGGAATCGCGAGGAGGAGATGCAGGTCGGTGCCCCGCGCGGGGCGGAGCGCTGGTACATCACCGACGGGGTGATGAACGACGGCCGCATCGTCGCCCGCAAGTTCACGGGCTATTTCGACAGCGGCGCCTATACGCGCCTTTCGAGCTACGCGATCATCAAGAGCGTCGGCCACCTGCCGGGGCCCTATACGATCCCGAATGTCTCGGCGGATGTCTACTGCGTCTTCACCAACCGCACGCCGGCCACCGCCATGCGCGGCTTCGGCATCACGGGCGTGGATTTTGCCATCGAGACCCACATGGACAAGGTCGCCCACCGGGTGAAGATGAACCCTATCGAGTTGCGGCTGAAGAATGCCTATCTCGACGGGGACATGAAGGCCCACCGGCGGCTCGCCAAGAACACCGCCCTCGTCGAATGCTGCCAGGTCGTGGCGGAAAAGGCGAAATGGTCGATCGGCCCGGAATATCGCGCCATGTCCTCGCTGAAGGGCGGTGGCGGCGAGCGGGCAGCGATCCCGCACACGATTATCGACAACCGCGGCCTTGCCAGGCCGGCCTCCGGCCTCGGCAGCTACCAGCCGCCGCCGGCGCCGGGCTACACACCCGCGCCGGCCTATACGCCGCCGTCCTACAGCCCGGAGCCGCTGCCCGTCCGGCCCTACGAGCCGGCACAGGCCGCCCCGCCGCCGGCTGCTCCGTCGCCAACGGCGCCCCGGCCGGCCGGCAACCGCTTCTCGTCCATTTCCGGTCTCAGGAGGCGCTGACATGACGATCCATCGCGGACGCGGCTTTGCCGCCATCAATTATCCGATCGGCATGAATCTCGGCGGCGACCCGTCGCAGGCGCTCGTCCATTCCAACCCGGACGGCAAGTTCATGGTCGCGCTCTCCTCCATCGATCTCGGGCAGGGCATGAAGTCGGTGACGCGCCAGATCGCCGCCGAAACGCTCGGCATTCCCGTGGAGGACGTCTATGTCGATACGGCCGATTCCGATACCGGCCCGCATTGCATGGGGTCTTTCGCCTCGCGCGGCACGCACCGCGTCGGCAATGCGGTGATCGCCGCGGCCACCGAGGCGCGCGCCGTGATGATGGAGGCGGCGGCCGAGGAGCTGGAGGTCAATGCCGAGGATCTCGTGACCGACGGCAAGGGCAATATCCATGTGAAGGGCGCCCCGTCGAAGTCGATCACCACGGCGGCCGCCTGCAATGCCGCCCAGTTCAAGCAGGGCAAGACAGTGTCCGGCCGCGGCATCTTCCTCGTGCCGCTGTCGGATGTCGATCCGGAAACCGGCGAGATGACGCCGGTCACCTGCTTTGCCCATGCCGCGATGATCGTCGATATCGACGTCGACGACGAGACGGGCGAGGTGAATGTCGTCGAGATGAACAGCTGCTACGAGGTCGGCCGGGCGCTCAATCCGCGGCTGGTGGAGCAGCAGCTCATCGGCGGTGCCTGGATGGGCATGAGCCACACGCTCTGGGAGACCACGGAGCCCTATTATCCCGACCGCAGCCATGGCCCGGTGGACTTCAACGACTATGTCATGCCCGGGCCGGGGGATATCGCGCCGCACCATATATCCGTGCTGGAGCGGCCGGCGCCCGATGGCCCGTTCGGCGGCAAGGGGCCGGGGGAAATGTGCGCCAATCCCGTGCTGCCGGCCGTCACCAACGCCGTCTTCAACGCTGTCGGCGTGCGCATCGACGATCTTCCGATCACGCCGGAAAAGATCCTGCGGGCGCTCGCCGCGCAGGGCGGCGCGCGCCCGCAGCCGAAATGGTGAGGTAGGTCGTGCCCGTCACCCGCTCCATCGTCGGCATCGACAGCCCGGAAAAGCTCGCCTCCGCCCTGACGGCTGCGCAGTACCTTGCCGACGACGGTCTTTCGACGGCGGGGTATCTGGCGCTGGCGCTCGGCAAGCCCCTGCTGCTTGAAGGCGCGCCGGGCGTCGGCAAGACGGAGGCGGCCAAGGCCATCGCCTCGGTGCTCGGCCGCAACCTGATCCGCCTGCAATGCTACGAGGGCATCGATTCCGCCGCAGCGCTCTACGAATGGAACTATCCCCGCCAGATGCTGGCGATCCGTCAGGCCGGCGACACCTATGTCAACATCTATTCGGACGAGTTCCTCATCAACCGGCCGATGCTGGAGGCACTGACGAGCCCGCGCGACGCCGTGCTGCTCATCGATGAAATCGATCGCTCGGATCATGAATTCGAGGCTTTCCTGCTGGAATTCCTCTCCGATTTCTCCATCTCCATTCCCGAGCGCGGCACGGTGCGCGCCGAACACCGTCCCGTCGTCATCCTTACCTCCAACCGCACGCGGGACCTGCACGAAGCATTGCGCCGCCGCTGCGTCTATCACTGGATCGGCTATCCGGATGCGGTTCGCGAGGCGGAGATCGTGATGATGCGGGCCAGCGCCGTCGCGCGCAGCACGGCCGAGGCGGTCGTCGCCGCTGTCGGGCGGCTGCGGCAGGAGCCGCTCGCCAAGCCTCCGGGCGTCGCCGAGACCGTGGAATGGGCGGAAGCCGCAACGCTGCTCCATTCGCAGGGCGCGCCCTGGCCCGCCGCCTTCAGGCGGGCGATCGGCGTCGCCCTCAAGGACCAGGACGATCTCGCCTTCACCGCGCCGCGGCTCGACACGCTGATTTCCGGAGCGGCGGCATGAGCGGCGGGGACCTGCCGCGCGCCGCGCGTCCCTTCGTCGAGTTCTCGACGCTCCTGCGCGAGAATGCCTTCATGATCGCGCCGGAGCAGACGGAAATGTTCATCGCCGCCGTCGGCCTGCTCGGCCCCCGGCAGATGGGCGACATCCACAAGGCGGGGCTTGCCACGCTCGCCCCGCCACCGGAGCGGCGCGAGGATTTCGATGCGCTCTTCCGCCTGCATTTCCTCGGCCAGTCGATCGCGGCCGGCGAGAAGGCGGAGGATGACGAGGAACTGCAGGCCTTCGACGAGCGCGAGGGCGAGATGGAGCCGCCGGAGGCCGACGAGATCAACGAGGCCGGCGAGCAGGCGACGGGCAGCGAGGTGCTGACGCTTCGGCAGTTCGCCGATCTTGCGGAGAACGAAGCGTTGCGGCGCTTTCGCAAGCAGGCGGCAAGCCGCCTGCCGCGGCGCCTGACGCAGCGCCGCGCGCCGGCAAAATCGGGCGATCGCTGGAACATGCGCAAGCTCATGCGCGACGCCGTCAAGCGCGACGGCGAGGTGATGCGCCTTCCGCAGATGGCGCGCAAGACGCGCCAGCGCCGCATCCTGCTCCTCATCGACGTTTCCGGCTCGATGAAGCAGCAGACGGAAACCCACATGCGCTTCGCCCATGCGCTCGCCGCCGTCTCGGATCATGTGGAAATCTTCACTCTCGGCACGCGGCTCACCCGCGTGACCCGTGCGCTGAGGCTCAGGCGGCAGGAGCAGGCGCTCGCGAGCGCTGCGACGCTCGTTGCCGACTGGGACGGCGGCACGCGGCTCGGCGATGCGCTCGCCGCCTTTCTTTCGGTGCCGCGCTTTGCTGGCTTTTCGCGCGGCGCGCTGGTCATCGTTCTTTCCGACGGGCTCGAGCGCGGCGATCCGGAGCGGCTGGTGGAGGCGGTGCGGGCACTTTCCCGCCGTGCCTGGAAGCTCGCATGGCTGACGCCGCTTGCCGGCGACAGCGGATATGTTCCGCAGACCGCCGCGATCTCGGCCATCGCGCCGATCCTCGACCGGCTGGGCAACGGCTCCGGCACCGCCGCGATCTGCGAGGAAATCCTGACGATAGCGAGAGCAGCATGATGAAGATCATCGACGCACATCACCATATCTGGCGCCAGCGCGACCTGCCCTGGCTGATGGGTCCGATGCAGCCGCGCATTTTCGGGCCCTACGAGGCGATCCGAAGGGACTATCCCATCGAGGAATTCCTCGCAGATATCGAAGGCCGGGGCGTTGCGAAATCCGTCTACGTGCAGGCCAACTGGGCGAGGGACCGCTTCGAGGACGAAGTCGCCTGGGTACAGGGCGAGGGGGAGCGCACCGGCTGGCCGCACGCCATCGTCGGCTATTGCGCCATGACGGTGGAGGACGCCCGCCCCGCGCTCGACCGGCTGGCGAAATATTCCCGCATGCGCGGCATCCGCCAGCAGTTCCACTGGCATCGCAATCCGCTCTACCGTTTCGCTTCCGGCCCGGATCTCTGCCGCGATGCCAATGTCCGGCGCAATGTCGCGCGGCTTGCCGATTACGGCTGGAGTTTCGACCTGCAGGTCTTCGCCCCGCAGATGAAGGGAGCGGCGGAGCTTGCCCGCGCCTGCCCGAAGGTGACCTTCGTGCTGCAGCATTCCGGCATGCCCGAGGACATGAGCGCGGAAGGCTATGCCGCCTGGAAAGCCGAATTGCAGGCGCTTGCCCGCGAGCAGAACGTCGTCAGCAAGCTTTCGGCCTATGGCACGTTCATCCACCGCAACGACACGGGGCACATCGCGCGCATCCTCGCCGACACGGTCGGCATCTTCGGCGCCAGTCGCTGTCTTTTCGGTTCCAATTTCCCCATCGAGAAGCTCTGGACGGATTATGGTGCGCTGCTCGGCGCCTTCCAGATCGCGGCGGCCAGCCTCGACGAGGCGGCGCGGCAGGCGATTTTCCACGACACGGCAAGCCGTGTCTACAAACTCTGATCGAGCCTCGGGAGGGCGCGCGATGGTTCACGAAGCACTCGATCCCGCCTTCGAGCGGCTGATCGATCCGCAGGCGGCGGTCACGCGCGCCGGTACCGGCTTCATCTTCACCGAAGGTCCGGTCTGGCATCCGCTGGACCATTACCTGCTCTTTTCCGACATGCCCGGCGACGTGCGGCGTCGGCTCGACCGCTCCGGCGTGCGCGAGGTGGCGCGGCCCTCCAACAAGGGCAACGGCATGACCTACGATGCCGCGCTCAATCTCGTCGTCTGCGAACACGCGACCTCCAGCGTCGCGCGGATCGCCCCGGACGGGCACCGGGAGGTGCTGGCCTCGCATTTCGAGGGGCGGGAGCTGAATTCGCCGAACGATCTCTGCATCCGCTCGGACGGTTCGATCTACTTCACCGATCCGTGGTACGGCCGCATGGCGGGCTTCGGCGTCGAGCGCCCGCGCGAGCTCGGCTGGCAGGGCGTGTTCCGCATTCCGCCGGGCGCGACAAGCCGCGAGCCGCAGCTCGTCACCAGCCGCTATCTTTTCTCCCAGCCCAACGGCCTCTGCTTCTCGCCGGATGAGTGCCTTCTCTATATCAACGACACCGAGCAGGCGAATATCCGTGTCTTCGACGTGCGGCCGGACGGCTCGCTTTCGGAAGGGCGGATGTTCGCGACCGGCATTCGCGATCCCGGCAGGCCGGGTCTCCCGGATGGGATGAAATGCGATGCCGAGGGTAATGTCTGGGTGACGGCGCCCGGCGGGCTCTGGGTCTATAACCCGGGCGGCAGGCTTGTCGGCAAGGTCGCGATCCCGGAGGAGGCCGCCAACATGCACTGGGGCGGGCCGGACTGGCGCACGCTCCATGTCTGCGCCACCACCTCCGTCTACACGATTGAAACGCGGGTCGGGCCGCGCAGGGAGCCGTTCATGGTCGCAACAGCAACAAGCATGCGCACCGATGCGGGATCAGGAGCGGCCTCTTCCGGCGCGGTGCTCGATCCGGCGCGCTGCGCGCTGATCATCCAGGATATGCAGAACGACGTGGTGATCGAGGGCGGGGCCTTTGCAGGTTCCGGCGCGCCGCAGCATTGCCGCGAGCAGAACGCCATCGGCAACATCGCACGGCTGGCGGACCATTGCCGCGCGCTCGGCGTGCCGGTCATCCATGTCTGGTTCGTCGTGGAACCGGGGGCGGCCGGCCTGACGCTCAATGCGCCGCTCTTCGAGGGGGTGGTGGAGAGCAACGCGCTGGTGCGCGGCAGCTGGGGCGTGGCGCCGGTCGACGGGCTCGAGGCGAAACCGGGCGATCATGTCGTGGAGAAGATGCGGATGAGCGCCTGGGAGGGCACGCGCCTCGAGACGATCCTGAAGGCGCAGCAGCGCGACATGGTCATCGTCACCGGGGCATGGACCAACATGTCCATCGAGCACACCGCCCGCACCGGTGCGGATAAGGGCTATATCATGATCGTGCCGGAGGATTGCTGCTCGACGATGAATGCCGACTGGCACAACGCCGCGATCAACTACGCCCTCCAGAACGTATCGGCTGTCACCCGGTCGGCCGACGTGATCGATGCCCTGCGCTAGTCTGTACGTTCAAGGCTCGCCTTCCAGCATCTCCATGATGTCCGCCCCGGCGCCGGCCGCCGTCGCGTCGGCCTTGCCGGCGGCATCGAGGAATTCCTGCTGCGAGGCGACCGTATAGTTGCAGCCGACGAACATCGTCTTCGGGGTCCCCGTTTCCGCGGGTGCCCCCAGCATCATGGCGAGCGCGTTGTCCGTCGGGGCGAAGGCGCCGAGCATCGGGCCGCTTTCGGGGTCGGCGAAGCGGTAATATTGCTCGGTCATTTTTATCGGCGCGCGCTTCATGCCCTTTGCCGAGATCAGCGTCTGCGCCGCGTCATAGGTGTCCTCGATCACCACCCATTCCTGCAGGAAAGAGATGCGGGTGACGGGCTTGCCGAACACCGTGACGGGCTCGGCGAGCTCGAAGGTTTCCAGACCCAGCATTCCCTCATGGCCGTTGTCGGCGACGGGCTTCAGCCATGCCGGCAGGCTCCCGCCCATGAAGAGTGCCATTGCAGCTTCGCCCAGCACCTCGCGCGGCGCCCCGCACTCGGCAAGAGCCGATAACGTCTCGGGGGTCAGCTCGAATGCGGTGGCATCCGTCTGGGCGTCCTCGGCGCGGGCGGGTGTTTGTCCTGCCGCCTGGAACAGGACGGCGAGGGCGGCACAGAGCCGGAGCATGGATTTCATGGCATTCACGATCGTTGGTTTCCTTCCGCGCCCGGCGACCGTGGAGCCGCGGCAGGCTTTCGTGCGCTATATTCCAGAAAAATGCGTGCGGTTCCAGCCGATCGAGGGAGAGGCGGAAGGATATGCCCCTGGGTTGGCAGGGCGCAAAAAAATGGGCCGTCGGAAACCGCAGCCCATGAGATGTGGAGATCTGAACCTCCAGAGGGGAACAGCTGCTGCGGCGGGACTGGGAGGAGAAAGGCCGCCATGTGCATCAGCTGGCCCGAATATGCTTGAGCTTCAGCAGGTTGACAAGCACTGGTTGTGCATTCCGCCTATGCGGTGATTGCAATGCAGCCCGCGCCGCTCATGGCGATGTCTGCGCGCGTTTCAGGAGAATCTGCATTTCATCGAAGCGTCGCTTGCGGTCGCCGTCGTCTTCCTGCGGGGAGTAGCAGGTCCGCGAGACGCAGAAGCGGCGCAACGTATAGGGGCGTTCCGCCTTGTCGAATTCGCATTCGAATTCGTCGGTCATTTCCGATTTCTGCTGGTCGGCCCGCTGGGAATAGGTGAAGCGCACGCCGGGCGGCTTCAGTTCGGGGAAGGACTGCACCACGCCGATATTGAGCGTGTCCATCATGAAGAAATTCTTGGCGACGTCGGTGCAGGTCGCCTGCAGCTCCGGGCTCTGGGCGTGGGCTGGCGAAGCGAGGACGAGAGCAACACCGACAATCCACTTCATTCGTTCCTCCTGGGCAGTGACGGCCAGAAGGCCGCACCATCGGAAATCCCGCTCGGGCGGATTTGTTCCGCGCAGGAGGTGCCGCCTCAGGGCCGCATCATTCTGGCAAGGGGACGGAGGAGGACCGCCTGCAGGTGCTCCAGCACGGCCAGGATGGCCTTGCCATGCCGGTCCATGATCCAGAGCGAGGCCATGGCGACGGGAGCGGCGAGGACCGCCGCGCCGAGCATGTCGAGCGGATAGTGCACGCCGATATAGATGCGCGACCACGCCACGAGCAGGCCGAGCCCTGTCGCCCACCAGGCGGCGCTTCGCCGCCGCACCATAAACAGCAGCGCCGCTGAGACCGCGAAGGCAAGGCCGTGATTGCTCGGGAAGGAGCCGTTCGGCCGATGCTCGACCAGCGCGCGGCCGATGCCGGCCATGAAGGGGCGCGGCCGGAAGGCGACGAGCCCAATGAGATAGCTCAGCACGATCGCCAGCAGAAAGGCGAGAACGAGGGCGACGGCCGTCAGCCGGTTGCGCCGGCCGCCCGCGATCCACAGCCAGGCGAGATAGAGCGGAATGACGAGGATGACGAACTTGGCGATGAAGATCGCCAGCCATGCGACGACCGTATTGGGCGTCGCGCCCGCATTCAGGAGCAGAAACAGATCGGTATCGACATCGAGCATGAAGGGCCTGTCAGATGCATGTCGCTTCGCGCCTTGGACCCGGATCGTGGCGGCATCATGCCGCTCGGGGAAAAAGCCGGCAAAGGCTGTGGAAATGCGGGGGAGGGCGGTGCCGGACCGGTAGTCGCGAGACGCACCCGCGACATCTTTACCGGCCTAAATGCTTGTCTTCCGGCCGTGCCTCGTGGCATTAGGGGCCTTCCTCCGGAGACTGGCGCATGATCAAGAACCTGACGGCCGGACGGCCATGGACACGACTGGCGTTCCTCGCATCCCTTCTGCTCGCGGCCCCGGCGCATGCCACGCCTGTGCTCGTGGTGGATGCTGAAAGCCATCAGGTGCTCTACCAGGAAGATGCCGGGGCGCCTTGGTATCCCGCCTCGACGACCAAGCTCATGACCGCCTTTGTGGTGTTCGAGGCTATCCGGGCTGGCGAAGTGGATCTTGCCACCCCCGTCACCATGACCCGCAATGCGACGAAGCAGGCGTTCCTGGAATCCGGCCTCACCCTCGGGCGGACCATGACGCTGGAGGACGCGCTCTTCGCCATGTTGACCGCCTCGGCCAACGACGTGGCCGTGGCGCTTGCCGAAGCCGTGGTGCCCGACGAGAAGGCCTTCGTCCAGCGCATGAACGAGGCGGCCGCGCGCCTTGGCATGACCGGCACGCATTTTTCCAACCCGAACGGCCTCTTCGACAAGACAAACTACACGACCGCACGCGACCTTGCGCTGTTGGGCCTGGAGCTGGACCGGGCTTTTCCCGAATATAGCCGCTTCTTCCAGGCAGCGGCGGTGACGATCGACGGCAAGGAGATCAAGTCCAACAACCTGCTCCTGACGCGCTTCAGCGGCACGATCGGTATGAAGACCGGCTTTCTCTGCGCCTCCGGCCGCAACTATGTCGGCCTCGCCACCCGCAACGGCAAGCGCGTCATGGTCGTCATCATGGGTGCGACGACCGAGCGCGAGCGCAACGAGCGTTCCGCGCAATATCTGACGCAGGCCTTCGAGGGACGCCTTCAGGCCGGCGCGGGGCGCCTGGAGGACTTGAAGAACCGGAGCGATCTGCAGCCGGAGGACATGCGCATCCGCCTGTGCACCGACAAGAGCGCGGCCTATGAGGCAAGCCGGGATGCGCTTTACCCCATGGGCCTGCCGGGCCACGAGAGCTACCTGAAGGACGAGATTCCCGGCGAGGTCCATGCGATCAGGACCTGGGCCAACGACAATCTCAAGGACGTGCCGGTTCCCGCCCGGCGTCCGTCCTAGGCCGGTTCACCGGCCCGTACCCGGCCGCGAAGAAGGAGGATCGCCATGATCGGATACCTTTCGGCTGCCGCCGCCTTCCTTGCCGCCGGTCAGGCCGTGGCCGCCGATCCCGCCTACCGTGACGACCGCTCCGATGCGGCGTCGCTCGTCAGGTCCCTCTACAACGCCATCGACCGGAAGGAATATGCCCGGGCCTGGGACTATTTCGGTGACCGCAAGCCGGCGTCGGACTTTGCGGCCTTCGCGGAAGGCTATGCCGGCACGCAGGCTGTCGACGTGGCGCTCGGCGCCGTCAGCGAGGAGGGTGCTGCCGGCAGCATCTATTTCCAGGTTCCGCTCGCCATCCGCGCCCATCGTGCGGACGGCAAGGACGAGGTCTTCGCGGGCTGCTACGTGGTGCGGCAGGTGAACCCGGCGATCCAGGAGCCGCCCTTTCGTCCTCTCCAGATCGAAAAGGGCAGCCTGAGGCCTGCCACCGCCGGCAGTCTCGACGAGGCCGTGCCGACGGAATGCGGGGAGTAGCTTCCCGTGACACTTCCGCCAGATGGCTATATCTGCGCGCCGGACGTGCGCACCGGAATTCCCGCGCCGCCGCAACAGGCGGAATCAGCCAACAGATGTTTGAATGACATGCCGGAACAGAACATAACAGCAGCCGGGGCACGCTCCGCATTCATCGAGGGCGTCATCGCCTGCGGGCCGACGATCCTCGGCTACTGGAGCATCGGCTTCGCGTCCGGCGCCATCGGCGCGGTCTCGGGCTTCAGCACGGGCGAGATCCTGCTGCTTTCCGCCCTGCTCTATGCGGGCTCCGCGCAGTTCCTCTTCTACTCCCTCTGGACGGCGGGCGCGGGGCCGTCGGCGGTCGTGCTGGCGGTGCTGCTCGTCAATATCCGCTATCTGCTGATGAGTTCCTATCTCGCGCGCTTCTTCTCCGGCGCCTCGACGATGCAGAAATTCGTCAGCGGCGTGCTTTTGACCGACGAGACCTTCGGCGTCGCCACGCAGTTCGCGGCGGGCCGCGGGGCGCTGCCCTATCGCTGGATGCTCGGGCTCAACGTGGCGGCCTATGCGAACTGGATCGTCGCCAATCTGATGGGTGCCCTCTTCGCGGCGGTCATTCCCGCCGGCATTTCGCATGGCCTCGGCTTCAGCCTGACGGCCATGTTCATCGGTCTCGTCGCGCTCAACTATTTCGGTAGCGCCCAGAAGCGCCTGGAGATCGTGGCGATGGTCACGTCGGCCGCCGCCGTGCTGGCGACGATGCGGATCCTCGATGTCAATGTCTCCATCCTGGTCGCGACGGCCCTTGCCGCGACGATCTGCGCAACCGCGCTGCAAATCCGGGAACGCCGGGGGAGGCTGTCATGACGAGCTCGTTCCTGCTGACCGTCGCAATCTGCGCGGCAATCACCATCTGCATCCGCGCCCTACCCATCGTCTTCCTGGCCGGCGCGAGGTTGCCTGCCTTCGCCATGGCTTGGCTCGGCTTCATCCCCTCCAGCATCATGATCGCGATCGTGACGCTGGAGCTGGTGAAATATGCCGGCGAGGATGGCGGAACGGCCGCGACCGTGGCGGCCGCCCTGGGCTGCGCGGTCGTGGCGTTCCTGACGCGCAGCCTTTTTGCGACGGTCCTTGTCGGTGTGGTCCTCTATCTCGGCATCATGCTGATGCCCTGAGCGGGTGTCGGTCCAGGCCTGCTGTTTGCTCGGTATCGCGGAACTTTCCGGAACCTAAAGTAGCATTTCCGCATTGATGGGGCAGGAGGCAAGACCATGGATACGTCCTTGCTCATAAACTGGCCGGCCGGCGTCGCGATCAATCTGGAAGCCCTGGGTGGGCCCTTCATGGTGGGCTCGACGCGGGAGGCCGCCATCCTGCTGATGGACTGCTGGCCCGTCGACCATGGCCGCGCGTTCATTCATGCGCTGGAAGTCTGCGCGGACGCCCTCGAGGAGGAGGCGCAGGACGACGATGTTCGCCGTGCCTTCGTGGAGGCGGCGGAAGAGGCGCATATCCTCATGCATCTGCAATAGGGAGCGGCCCGCCCTGCCGTGTCAGGAGGCCTCGCGGGAGTAGAACATCCGCGCGGACGCCTCGATGATGGAACGGTGCTTGCGCACGTCGAAGGAGACGGCCGGAAAGGTCTCGAAGAGATATTTCGCGAATTCCACCTTGGCTTCGTCCGCCGGATCGAACCAGGGTTGCGAGGTCACTTCGGTGAAGATTTGCTGCAACGCGCCCAGTTCTTCCGGTTCAAACGTGCCTTTGGAGTAAATATCGCCCATAGCGTCCACCCGTCGTCGTGTCCGCTGATCTGGGCATCGGGCCGCCGGCGTTCAAGGTGCGGGCACCGCCGGTCCCCTCAAAAAATCGGACGGTGCGGCTACCACTCGCTATCGGGGTCGGCGAGGAAGGAGGGGATTTTCGCATCCTCGCCCGCTGCGGCATAGAGCAGTTCGATGCAGCGCCGGCGCTCCTCTTCGATGCCTTCGACGATCATCTGCACCGGGTCCTTCTGCCCGCGGGCAAGATGGCGGGCCGCGATGCTCCAGGCGGCCCGTTCCGTGCTCGATGTGAAGATGCCCGATTTGTCGTACACGCATTTCTCCTGCCATTCATTGGCCGCGGAAGATGCGCCAGCGTCCTTGCGCGAACGTTGCGGCACGCCGGCGTCTCTCTTCCGGCTTCATGAAAAATTCGCGGCAAGCGAGTAAAGGTGTCTTGTCTTTGTTCATATAAGCGCTAACTTTTATAAACGATGAACCGGTTGCGCCGCGTATTTTCGCGCATCCGAGGTGCCCCATGAAAAGCATTCCGGACGTCATTGCCGAACTGAGCCGCGCGGCGGCCAAAGTTCACACGCTCTCGGAGGGAGAGAAGCTCCGTCTCCTGGGACGCGCCTATATCACGATCCATGAGGGCTGGGAGGCGCTCGGCCAGTCCGGCTACCTCCAGGAATCGGCCGAGGCCGTCGATCTCATCCAGGCGGGACGGGTGCCGCTGCATCTTTACGACGACGAGATGCAGGCGATCCTGCTCGAAGCCGTCAAGGTGATCCGGCAGATCGAGGTGGCGCTCGAAGCAAGGGACGCGGCGCGGCCCGAACACGCTCTCGCCGACCGCTAGGCGGCGGCGCTCTTCCTTCCTTCAAAGCTCGCCGGAGATTTCGCGGCGCGCGCGGTCGAGTTCCTCGCTGTAGCGGCGCAGCGTATGGCTTTCCGTGAGAAGGCCGACCACGCGCTGGCCGATCATGTCGCTCACCACCGCGAGCGCTTCGCTTTCGGTCTGGTCGAAGAGGGCGGCGGCCTGCCGGGCGTTCATGGTGGGAAGGAGCACGTCGCTGCGGTGGCGCGCGACGTCCCGTACTGGCACGTCGCTGTCCTCGACCTCCACCAGATCGGCGTGGACTTCCGGGACCAGCACAAGCCCCGCATATTTCCCGGCTTCGTCGACAAGGATGACGCGCTGCGTCGAACCGATGGGGAAGCGCGCACGGAATTCGGCGAGCGGCATGGCGGCGTCCGCGGTCCGCACGTCGGCGCGCATCAGCTTGTCGACCGTGAGGTTGCGGATCCAGCCGACATCGTGTGCGCTGCGGATCGTCTCGCCGCGCAGGTGGAAGCGCCAGGTGGCGAAGGAGTAGCCGAACAGCGTGCGCACGATGAAAGACGAGGTGATGACGGCGGCCAGTACCAGCGCGGTCATCGGAAAGTCGCCCGTCACCTCCAGCGCCAGGAAGGTCATGGTCAGCGGCCCGCCGATGACGGCGACGGCAAGCGCGCTCATGCCGACCACTGCGTAGCTTGCCGGCGCCAGCGAGGCATGGCCGAGATAGGGTGCGGCGAAGGCGAAGAGCTTGCCGACCAGCGCGCCCATGAAGAGCGAGGCGAAGAACAGGCCGCCGCGAAAGCCCGAGCCGATCGAGACGGCCGATGCCACCGCCTTGAGGAGGAACAGGCCGAGCAGGCCGAAGATCGTCACATTCGTCTCGAGGTTGAGGTGGAGCGCGCCATGGCCGCCCGAAAGCACCTGCGGGCTGATCATGGCCAGCAGGCCGACGATGATCCCACCGATCGCCGGGCGCACATAGCCGGGAATGGCACTCTTGCGGGCGGTCTCCTCGACCAGCGCGACGCCCTGCATGAGCAGGATGCCGACGCCGCCGCAGATGGCGCCAAGCAGGAGGGCCGGCACATAGTCCGCCGGCAGCACCGAGCCGACGCTGCCGACATCGATGCCGGCATCGCTCGGCGAAAGCAGGCGGGCAACGAGATTGGCGACGAGCGCGGAAACGACCACCGGCGTCAGCGAGAGGATGGTATAGGCGCCGATGATCAGCTCGAAGGCATAGAAGGCACCGGTCAGCGGCGCGTTGAAGGCGGCGGCGATGGCGCCCGCTGCGCCGCACCCGACGAGGATGCGCATGTCCGAGCGGCGCAGCTTCAGCTTGCTGCCGAATTTCGAGGCGAAGCCGGCGGCGACCTGCGTATAGCCCGCCTCCAGCCCTACCGAGGCGCCGAAGCCGTTGGAAATGAGGTTCTGCACCGCGACGACGAGACTGTCGGTCAGCGACAGCCGGCCGCCGTGCAGGGCATTGGCCTCGATCGGGTCGACCAGCGGCCGCTTGCGCCAGCGGGCGAGCAGCAGGAGGAGAATGCCGAGCAGGATGCCGCCGGCAATGGGCGCGACGAGCAGCAGAACGGGGTTGTCGACGGTCGCGCCGCTGAGGCGCTGGTCGGGCGCAAGACCAAAGATCGTCGAATGCATCGTTCGCGCGACGAGGGTCATGGCGGCGACGGAAAGACCGGCGGCGACGCCGACCAGCAGGCCGGCGATGACGAGCCCGAATTCGCTTCGCCGTGGCAGCGTGCGCATCAATTCCAGGCTGAGGAACCGGTAGAGCACCGAGGGGCGCAACTGCCGGAGCCGCTTGCGCAGGCCGGGATGGCGAATCGTATGCTGTTTCATCGTCCTTCCGGCCGAGTGCGCGACGGTCCTGTTCCCGCGGTCCGGGATGATGGGTAAGGGGATTTAATCCCGCCCGCCCGTCTGTCAAAGGCAAATTTCGTCGCAGCCCGCCGAATATCGCCTATTCGGCGGCAGGAAGGGATGAAAGACTGGCAGGGCGAGCCTGCCGGTTGGGTCAATACTGCGAGGGCGGCAGGCGCACGACGAGGCCGTCAAGCGCCGCGGACATCTTCACCTGACAGCTCAGGCGGCTTTGCGGCGTCGGGTTGGAGACGCATTCCAGCATCGCCTCCTCGAAATCGTCGGGCGGCGACAGCCGCTCCAGCCAGGCCTCGTCGATGTAGCAATGACAGGTGCCGCAGGCGCAGGCCCCGCCGCATTCGGCGGCGATGGCGTCGACGCCGTTGCTGACGGCGGCCGACATGACGCTCTGGCCGTCCTCGACGCTCGCCTCGATGGTGCTGCCGTCATTGCCGATGAAACTGATCTTGAACATGGGACTTCCGTGGTTTTGGGAATGGGTCAGGCAGGCTTGAAGGCGATCTTCAGCGCCTTGGGGCCGCGGACCGAAAGGCCGGTCTTGTATTGCGGCTCGGCTTCGGCCAGCGAGATCGTCTCCATGCGCTTGAGCAGCGTGGTGAAGATCACCTCCATGTCGAGCCGGGCCAGATGGTTGCCGAGACAGAAATGCGCGCCGCCGCCGAAGGCGAGGTGCCGATTGGGATTGCGGGTGATGTTGAACGTATCGGCGTCCGGGCCGAAGGCATCCGGATCGCGGTTCGCCGCGCCGTAGAGCAGGCCGAACTTCGTGCCGCGGGCAAACGACCGGCCGCCGATCCGGCAGTCCTCCGTCGCATAGCGGTGGAAGAAGGGCAGCGGCGATTCGAAGCGGAACATTTCCTGGATCGCGGTCTGGATGACGCCCGGCTCCTGGCGAAGGCGCTGCATCTGGTCAGGATAGCGCAGCAATGCGTGCATGCCCGAGCCCAGCACGTCGATGGTCGAGCCGTGGCCGGCCATGAGGATCAGCATGCAGGTGGAGACCAGCTCGTCCTCGTTGAGGTGTCCGGCATCCTGCGCCGCCATCAGGCGGGTGATCATGTCGTCCTCAGGGGCGGCCCTGCGGGCGGCCATCAGCTTCAGGAGATAGTGATAGAACTCGGTGGTCGCCTTTTCGGCGGCGGCCTTGCGCGTGTCGGAGCGGTCGATGTCGAAGAAGCGCACGACGTTTTCCGACCAGACGCGCAGCTGCGGACAGTCCTCGTCCGGCACGCCGAGCACGCGGCCGATGATATGGCCGGGCACATGCGCGGCGAGGTCCTCGACGAAATCGATCTCGCCGCGGTCGATCAGGCCGTCGACGAGCCGGTCGACGAAATCCTGGATCATGCCGCGCTGGCGGGCGATGAAGGCCGGCGTGAATTCGCGGAAGACCTGCTTGCGCAGGCGGTCGTGCACGGCGCCGTCGCTATCGAGCATGGAGAACTGCACGAAGCGGGAGTGGTGCGGCATGTCATGCCAGTTCTGCGCCCGCTGCTGTTCCTCGATTTCCTCCGGCGACATGAAGAACTCCGCCGAGCGCACCATGGCATTGTCGCGGGCGATGGCCGCGACGTCGTCGAAACGCGTGACGAGCCAGATGTCGAAATCGGCGAAGTAGACCGGCTCGCCGCGGGCGCGCAGCGCCGCATAGGCCGGGTAGGGATTCTGGGCGAAGGCGGTGGAAAGCGGCTGAAAATCCATGTCAGCCTGAATCGGCGCGGTCATGTCATCGAGTCTCCCAAAACGCCGCCTGCCGGCGGATGCGCGTCAAACTAGCGGATTCCGCCGGCGAGGAAATGCACCGCAAGCGCAGGATGATGGATGAAACTCGCATGAAGGGCCGGGGCATGATAGGTCGCTTCCAAAGCGACACGCGAAGGCGACAGAGATGCCCGGAAAGGACAATACCATCTTCTTCCAGACGCCGGGTCGGCATTCGGCCGCCTATCCCTACCGAGTCCTCGTCGGCGGCCATACCTATTTCACGCCGGCGGATCCGCCCGTCGCCCGCCGCTTCCACCACCAGACCCTCATCTGCACCCTTTCCGGGCTGGGGGAGATCCGGGTCGGCGGCGCGGTGAGCACGGCGGCGCCCGGCAGCGTCGCCTGGCTGGATACGGCGCTCGCCTATCGCCACGGCTGTCACCCGCAGGCGCAGCACTGGCATTATGTCTGGCTCGGCTGCGAGGGAGCGGCCCTCGAGCGTGTTTTCCATCTGTTGCAGGTCGGGCGGTCCCCGCTTTTCGAGCTTGGCGGGGCGGCGGGTGCCCGCGCGCTTTTCGAGGCGGCGGTGGAGGCGCTGCGCGGCCGGCCCGCAGCCTCGGAAGCGGTGTCGAACGCGCTTGTGGCACAGATCGTCGCGCTCCTCGCGGGACAGCGCGGGGAGGAGGGGGAGGACGACGGCGACCGCATCGGCCTTGCCATCCAGGCCATGCGGTCGGACCTTGCCGGCGGCTGGAGCGTCGAGGCCCTCGCGTCCATCGCCGATCTCAGCCCGTCGCAGCTCCATCGCCGCTTCCGCCGCCTGACCGGCACCACGCCGATGGACTGGCTGCGGCACGAGCGGATGAACCACGCCAAGGGGCTCTTGACCCGCACGGCGGAGAAGATCGCCGCCGTCGCGCTCGCCTGCGGCTATGCCGATCCCTATCATTTCAGCCGCGACTTCTCCCGCACGGTAGGGATCGCCCCCAGCGCCTTCCGGGAAGGCCACGGCCTGCCGCTGCCCGCTAGGCCTGCCGCGGGGCGCGCGGGACAGCGGAGATAGCGCCCGCCTTTCAGGCGCCGGCGATGCCCCGTCAGGAGAAGATGTGCGCCTTGCCGGCGACGTCGAGGCGCACGAGGTTTCCGGGCGAGGGCAGGGCGACGCTCGAGGTCTTCAGCACGATGGGCGGCAGCGCGGTGTCGGCGAGCGCCACCGATATGGTGCAGACCGCGCCGCCGAACTGCACGTCCACCACGCGTCCGCCGTTCTGCGGCGTCGCGCCGTCGACCGCGACGCGAATCTGTTCAGGCCGCAGCATGATTTCCGCCTTGCCGGCGTGATCGCCGTCGACCGCCACGCGCCCCAGCGCGCAATCGGCAAACCCGTTCTTGACGATGGCCGGCAGCAGCACGGCATCCCCGAGGAACAGGGCGGTCTCACGGTCGCGCGGCTGGTGGTAGATCGTCTGAGGGGGGCCGACCTGCACGAGCTGTCCCTCGCGCAGCACCGCCACCTGGTCGGCGAAGGAAAGCGCCTCGGTCTGGTCGTGGGTGACGAGGATCGCGGTGATGCCGGCGGCCTGCAGCACGCGCGCCACCGCCTTTCGCATGTTTTCGCGCAGGCTGGTGTCGAGGGCGGAGAAGGGCTCGTCCAGCAGCATGAGCTTCGGCCGGCGCCCGAGCGCGCGGGCAAGCGCCACACGCTGCTGCTGCCCGCCGGAAAGCTGGTGGGGCCGGCGGCTCGCCATGGCAGATTCCAGTTCCACCATCTCGAGCAGGTTTTCCACCTGCCTTTCCCGGTCCGGCGCGCCGCGCTCGAAGCCGAAGGCGATGTTGTCGGCGACGCTGAGATGGGGAAACAGCGCGCCGTCCTGCGAGACGATGCCGATGCCGCGCTTGTGCGCCGGCACGCCCGCCGGCCCGTCGGCCAGCAGCGCGCCGTCGAAGCGCACCCGGCCGGCATCGGGGAACTCGAAGCCGGCGATGATGCGCAGCAGCGTCGTCTTGCCCGAGCCGGAGGGGCCGACGACGGCCGTGTGGCTGCCGGCGGCCACCGAGAGGCTCACCCTGTCCAGCGCCCGTACCGGCCCGTAGTGCCGGCTGATGTTTTCCAGATCGAGCAGCATCATTGGCCGGCCGTCCTTTTCGACTGGGCATGGAGGAGGAGGGTGAGCGGCAGGGAAAGCACGACCATCATCACCGCATAGGGCGCGGCCGCGACATAATCGATCTCGCTCGTCAGCGACCAGAAGCGGGTGGCGAGCGTCTCGACGCCGATGGGTGAGAGCATGAGCGTCGCCGTCAGCTCGTTGACGATGCCGAGCGCGACGAGCGCGATGCCGGCGGCGGCGCCCGGCGCGGCAAGCCGCAGCGTGATCTGCCGCACGGCTTGTCCCGGCGTGCGCCCGAGCGCCATGGCCGCGCGTTCCAGCTCCACCGGAGCCTGCGCGATGCTGGCCCTCAGGCCCACCATGGCGCGCGGCAGGAAGAGCAGGATATAGCCGGCGAGCAGCATGGCGAAGGTCTGGTAGAGCGGCAGCATATAGCGCACCGTGAGGGAGGCGAGCGCCAGCGCCACGACGACGCCGGGCAGCGAGCCCACATAGTAGTGGCAGGCTTCCAGCACCCGTTGCAGCCGGCCGGGCGCGCGCACCGAAAGCCAGGCCATCGGGAAGGCGGCCATGGTGGCGAGGATGCCGCCGGCCAGCGCCAGCACGATGGTCTGGAGCACGGCCTGCGCCACGCCGCCGGTCCAGATGCCGAGCCCGCCGACCCAGAGCCAGCGGCAGAGCGTTGCGAGCGGCACGCCGAGCGTGAGCAGGGCAAGGGCGAGCGGCAGGAGCACGACGGGTAGCCGCAGGCGGCCGAGGCGGCGCCGGTCGTTCGGCCGCGCCGTGCCGGAGCCGACGCGCGCATAGCGCTCGTTGCCGCGCAGCAGCACTTCCAGGCCGAGCAGCAGCAGGCAGCACGTCACCAGCACGCCGCCGATCATGTTGGCGGCGGGGCTGTTATAGGAGGACTGGAACTGGTCCACGATGGCCGTGGCCAGCGTATCGAAGCGGATCATGGCGAAAAGGCCGTATTCCGACAGCAGATGCAGCGCGATCAGCAGCGAGCCGCCACAGATGGGGATGCGAAGCTGCGGCAGCACCACGCGGAAGAAGACGGCGGTCGGGGCGAGCCCGAGCGAGGCCGCGGCATCTTCCACGGCCGGATCGAGCCGCCGCAGCGCGGCGGCGACCGGCAGGTAGAGAAAGGGGAAATAGGCAAGGACGGCGACGAAGACGCCGCTCGCCAGCCCCCGCATGCCCGGTACGAGGCTGACCCAGGCGTAGCTGTGCACGAAGGCCGGTACAGCGAGCGGCGTCACGGCGAGCCAGGCCCACAGGCGCGGGAAGGGAATATCGGTGCGCTCCGTCAGCCAGGCCATGCCGACGGCAACCGCGATCGACAGCGGAATAGTGAGAAGCTCCAGATAGATCGTGCTGAGCACCAGCTCGCCGACGCGCGGACGGAAGACCAGCGCTTTGACCGTCTCCCAGCCGACATCGTAGGTGACGAGCGCGATGAAGCCGAGCGGCACGAGGCTGACGAGCGCCACCAGCATGGCGAGCGCCATGACGGGGGCATAGGGAATGCGGGCCATCCGCCGCTTGGAGGGCGCCGGCCAGGCGCTGTCGAGGGTCTCTGCTATGTTCTGCTGCAACAAGGCCGTGCCTTCATGCCATGACGAGGAGCCGGTCCCCATTGCGCGCAATGGCGGCCTGATCCTTGCCCTAAGGATTTCTTGAGTAAAACGCAATGGTTTCTGGTGCCGCAGGCCACATTCGGCTATGGGAAGGACGCCGTTGGGCCGCCGGAATTGCAAAATCCGCGCCTGCCGGCTGCTCAGCCACGACCCACGAAGGAGACTGCCATGAACCAATCGATCCGGGGAACATTCGCGGCGCTATCGCTTGCGACAATCGTGCTGGCGACGGGTGCCCGTGCGCAGGAAGCCGATGAGCTCGTCGTCTACAATGCCCAGCACGAAGCGCTCGGCAATGCCTGGATCGAGGCCTTCACCAAGGAGACGGGCATCAAGGTCGTCGTGCGCAAGGGCAGCGACATGCAGCTCGCCAACCTGATCCTGGAAGAGGGCGACCTGTCGCCCGCCGACATTTTCCTGACGGAGAATTCGCCGGCGATGGCGCTGCTCGACGGGGCGGGCCGCTTCGCGCCGGTGGAGAAGGAAACGCTCGACCAGGTGCCGGCGGAATACCGCCCTGCGAACGGTATGTGGACCGGCATCGCCGCCCGCTCGACGGTCTTTGCCTATGACAAGACCAAGCTGACCGAGGACAAGCTGCCGAAATCCCTGATGGATCTTGCCGAGCCCGTTTGGAAGGGGCGCTGGGGCGCTTCCCCCGCCGGCGCGGACTTCCAGGCGATCGTGGGCGCGCTGCTGCAGCTGAAGGGCGAGGAGGCGACGGCCGGCTGGCTCAAGGCCATGAAGGAGAACGCTACGCCTTACAAGGGCAACAGCGTCGCCATGAAGGCCGTCAATGCCGGCGAGATCGAAGGCGCGGTCATCTATCACTACTACTGGTTCGGCGATCAGGCAAAAACGGGCGAGAATAGCAAGAATGTCGCCCTGCATTATTTCAAGAACCAGGACCCGGGCGCTTTCATCAGCATTTCGGGCGGCGGCGTGCTGAAGTCTGGCAAGCACCAGAAGGAGGCGCAGGCATTCCTGAAATGGCTTACCGGCAGGGGTGGCCAGGCTATCCTGCGCGACGGCGATTCCTATGAATATGCGATCGCGGGCGAGGCCAGTGCCAAGCTGGTGCCGCTCAAGGACCTCGATGCGCCCAGGGTCGAGGCCTCGACGCTCGACAACAAGAAGGTCGTCGAACTGATGACCGCCGCCGGCCTGTTCTGAGCCGTCATGCAGCGCGCCCGCCGGCGGGCGCGCTGCACAACCTGTAGCTTTCTTCACACCTGCGGGCAGGTTTCGTGTAGGTTGATTGAAAGATTGCTGAAAGCAATCGCCGATTTAATTACTTTTTTAGGAACTACCCGGAAAAAGAGTGGTACGTGCCACCTTACCGCGAGCAGTTCCATGAAAAACATTCCCATCATCGGCAAATTCATCGTCATCATGGCGATCTTCGGCGCCTTCTCGCTCGCCGTCGCCATCTACGGCAGCCTCCAGGTCAAGCATATCGACGAGGCGAACACCGCGCTGCTCGACAGTGAATCCAAGGCAGCGCTGATGATGGCGCGCGCCAACCGCGCGTTGCAGGCCGCACGCGGATCGATCGGCGACCTGATGATCGCCCGCACGGAGGAACGCAACGCCGCCGCTCTTGCGGAACTGCAGGGCGACAAGGCCAAGTTCGAGGAATTCATGGGCAAGGCCATGGTCGCCATGCCCGAAAACGCGGCGCTGGGCCGCCTCAAGGATGAGGGCCTGCGCCTTCTCAACGATATCTGCGGTCCCTCCGTAGCGCTCGCCGGAGCAGCGACCGTCAGCGCGGATATCGTCAAGGCGCAGGACGTCTTCATGGAGGATTGCCAGCCGCAGTTCGGCGCCCTCGCGGAACGGTTCACGGCGGAAACCAACCTCGTCGTCGACGAAGCGGACCGGCAGAGCCTCGAGCTTGAGATCATGACCACCTCGACCGTGAAGACCATGCTCGCTGCCGTCTTCATCGGCCTCTTTGCCGTCGTCGGGCTCGGCTATGTCGCGATCCGCGGCTGGCTGGTTCTGCCGATCCGCAAGCTGGAAGCCACGATGACGGTTCTGGCCGGCGGCGACCTCACGGTTGCGGTCGAAGGTGCCGAGCGCAAGGACGAAGTCGGCGCCATGGCCAGGGCCGTGCAGGTCTTCAAGGACGAGGGGCTGCGGGCGCGTGAGCTTTCCCGCGATGCGGAGGCCGCCCGCGAGGCCCGCGAGGCCGACCGCCTGCGCACCGCCGAGATCGACCGCCAGCGCGCCGAAGCCATGGCAACCGCGACCGAAGGCCTTGCCTCCGGCCTGACCCGCCTTTCGGCCGGCGACCTGACGGTGGAGCTTGCCGATCCCTTCGCGGAGGAATTCGAGGGCCTTCGCCGCGACTTCAACGCAGCCGTCACGCAGCTTCGCGAGACGCTCGGCGCCGTTGCCGCCGCGACCGCCGCCATCGATTCCGGCTCGCGCGAGCTTTCCGGCAGCGCCGACGACCTCTCCAAGCGCACCGAGCAGCAGGCCGCCTCGCTGGAGGAGACCGCCGCCGCGCTCGACGAGATCACCGTCAACGTCTCCAGCTCGTCCAGCCGCACGGAGGAAGCCCGCGCCATGGCGGTGGCCGCGAACGAATCCGCCCGCCAGTCGGCAGGGGTGATGACCAAGGCGGTCGACGCCATGCAGCGGATCGAGGAATCCTCCTCGCAGATTTCCAACATCATCGGCGTCATCGACGATATCGCCTTCCAGACCAATCTTCTCGCCCTCAACGCGGGCGTCGAGGCGGCGCGGGCCGGGGAAGCCGGCAAGGGCTTTGCCGTCGTCGCGCAGGAAGTGCGCGAGCTGGCGCAACGCTCGGCCAAGGCGGCGAAGGAGATCAAGGACCTCATCCGTCATTCGGAGGAAGAGGTGCAGAGCGGCGTGCGGCTCGTCAGCGCCACGGGCGAGGCGCTTGCCGGCATCGAGGAGCGTGTCGCCGCCATCAACAGCCAGCTCGACGCCATCGCCACCTCCGCCAGGGAGCAGTCGGTCGGCCTCTCGCAGGTCAATGTGGCGGTCAACCAGATGGACCAGGTCACGCAGCAGAACGCGGCCATGGTGGAGGAAGCCAATGCCGCGAGCAGCTCGCTGGCGACGGAAGCCGACCGCCTTCGCCACCTGATCGCCCGCTTCCAGCTCGGTGACACACGGGACGTCGCGCCGCTTGCGGCCCGTCGCGTACCGGTGGCCGCTTCCGCGCGTCCCGCGCCCTCGCCGGCCCGGCGCATGGTGAACAAGCTGATGTCCACCTTCGGCGGACAGGCGACGGCCAACAGGCAGGACGACTGGGAAGAGTTCTGAGGCCGGTTGGAATTAGAACGCGCTGAATCCTGAATTACCCAGGCATCGCCCCCTTCAAGGGGGCGATGCCATTTCGTTTGCGCGGGTTAACGCCAGCCGAGGGCCGGGGCGACGTGCTTCAGGATGGCCTCGATGACATGCGCGTTGTATTCGACGCCGAGCTGGTTCGGCACGGTGAGGAGCAGCGTGTCGGCCTCGCTGATCGCCTCGTCGGCGGCAAGCTGCTCGATCAGCCGGTCCGGCTCGTCGGCATAGGAACGGCCGAAGATCGCCCGCGTCTTGTCGTCGATGAAGCCGATGGAATCCTGCTCCTTGCCGCCGCGGCCGAAATAGGCCCGGTCCCGGTCGTCGACGAGGGCGAAGATGCTGCGGCTGACCGAAACGCGCGGGCTGCGCGCATGGCCGGCTTCCTTCCATGCCTCGCGATAGGCGCGGATCTGCGCGGCCTGCTGGACGTGGAAGGGCTCGCCCGTCTCGTCGTCCTTCAGCGTGGAGCTTTGCAGGTTCATGCCGAGCTTCGCCGCCCAGACGGCGGTGGCGTTGGAGCCGGCACCCCACCAGATGCGCTCGCGCAGCCCTTCGGAATGCGGTTCGAGGCGCAGCAGTCCCGGCGGGTTGGGGAACATCGGTCGCGGGTTCGGCTGGGCGAAGCCTTCGCCCTTCAGCACGTCGAGGAAGACTTCCGCATGTCGGCGCCCCATGTCGGCGTCGCTCATGCCTTCCTGCGGCTCGTAGCCGAAATAGCGCCAGCCGTCGATGACCTGCTCGGGCGAGCCGCGGCTGATGCCGAGCTGCAGGCGGCCCTGCGAGATGAGATCGGCCGCGCCGGCGTCCTCGGCCATGTAGAGCGGGTTCTCATAGCGCATGTCGATGACGGCCGTGCCGATCTCGATCTTCTTCGTGCGCGCGCCGACGGCGGCGAGCAGCGGGAAGGGCGAGGCGAGCTGGCGCGCGAAATGATGCACCCGGAAATAGGCGCCGTCCGCGCCGAGCTCCTCGGCCGCCACGGCAAGGTCGATCGACTGCAACAGCGTATCGCCGGCCGAGCGGGTTTCCGATTGGGGAGAGGGGGTCCAGTGGCCGAAGGAAAGGAAACCGATTTTCTTCATGGAGATCTGCCTCGACGCGAAGCGTCCGTTGGGAGGAAACGTTGTCCCGCAAGATGGGTGATCGTGCCGCGGTTGAAAAGAGCGATGGAGAGAACGGTGCGTTCACGGTTTGCGACCGCGTGGCAACACGGTGCTGGCATGGGAGCTATTAAAGGGAAGCCGTTTCCCCACCCCCTTCTCCCCGAGGGGAGAAGGGAAGGTGGAGATGTCGAATTCCAAATGCGTTAGCCTCGTCTCCCGAGGGAAAGGCCGCATGCCCGTGGATTCGCCTAACGCCTACGATGCGTGGCGTTCGTAGAGCCGTGCGATGTCCTCGCGGCGGAACGGGACCGCATCGCGGTCGATCTCCGTCTGGTAGCTGCGGGCATATTGGTGGCCGGAATAGACGGCGGCGGCGATGAGGCCGGGGGCGAGGCAGTCGCCGAGGCGGGTGACGCTGCGGATGCCGGCATCGGTCCATTCGGCCTCGCGGGCCTTCAGTTCCAGCCAGAGCGTTTCGTCCGGCAGGCGGGCGGTGACGGGCACCAGCGTCGCGCAGTCGACGGTCTCGATCCGGTCGCTGTAGATGCAAGCGAGGTCCAGCCGGTCCTTCGTGCGGCCGGCCAGCGCCTTTGCCGTGACGATGCGGACGCCCACCTCGATGAGGCGCTTCTGCACGCGGCCCTGCTCCAGCGTGTGCTGGCTCCAGGGGGAGACCTGGGCTTCGGGCGTGACAAACGTCACCGCGCGGCCGGCCCTGGCGAGCAGCTCCGCCAGCACGCTGGCCATGTAGAAACAGTCGTCGTCGAACACCACCACGGGGCCATCGGCGGATACGGCCTCAGCGCCCGCCGAGAGGATGGCGTCGGGCGAGACGACGGCGCCTTCCGCAAGGAAGGCGAGCGGCCGGCGATGGGTGCGGCCGGCGCCGTCCGTGCGCCAGCGCGCGCCGGTGGCGATGGCGACATGGGGGATGCCGTATTGCAGCACGTCCTCGGCGGAAAGCGGGCTGTGCAGGTAGAGTTCGGCATTGGGGCGGACGCTGAGCTGGCCGACACGCCAGTCGCGCACGCGGCCCCAGGTGGCAAGGCCCGGCAGGCGGCATTCGCGCGCCACCCGGCCGCCCCATTCGCTGCCGCCTTCGGCCAGCAGCACGTCGACGCCGCGCTGGGCGAGCGCCCGCGCCGCCTCCAGCCCCGCCGGCCCGCCGCCGATGACGAGGGCGGGCTCGGGCGCTGCTGCCGCGGGGATGATCTCCGGGTGCCAGCCCTTGCGCCATTCCTCGCCGATGGTCGGGTTCTGTGTGCAGCGCATCGGCACGTTGGTATTGTCGCCGGAGGTGCAGATATTGCAGCCGATGCATTCGCGGATGTCGTCGATGCGGCCCTCCTCGATCTTCTTCGGCAGGTAGGGGTCGGCGATGGAGGGGCGGGCCGCGCCGATGAAATCGAGGATGCCCTGGCGGATCGCCCGCACCATGCTGTCCGGTGAGGTATAGCGCCCGACGCCGACCACCGGCTTGGTGGTGACGGACTTGACGAAGCGGATATAGGGCTCCTGGAATCCCTCCTCGGAGAAGCGCGCCGTCTGGCTGTCGTTCGACCAGCCGGAGAGATTGACGTCCCAGAGGTCGGGAAGCTCGGCGAGCGCGGTGACGATATCCTTGCCCTCGCCCTCGCAGGTGATGCCGGAGGGGCCGAGCAGCTCGTCGACGGCAAGGCGGATGGCGAGCGCGCAGCGGTCGCCGACGGCCTCGCGCGTGTCGTCGATGATTTCGCGGAAGAGCCTGAGCCGGTTCTCGAAGGAGCCGCCATATTCGTCCGTGCGGTCGTTGTGGCGGCGCGAGAGGAAGTGCTGCAGCACGCTCATGTCATGGCCGGCATAGAGATAGACGATGTCGAAGCCGGCCTTTTTCGCGCGCAGCGCCGCGTTGCGGTACCAGCGGCGCATGTCGGCGATGTCGGTCTTGTCCATGGCGCGCGCCTGTACGGGATCGAGACAGTCGCTGATGACATGGGAGGGGGCGAGCGGGATCATCCGGCTGAAGCGGTTGGCGACATGCAGGCCGTTGTGCACGAGCTGGATGGCGGCGAGGCTGCCATGGGCGTGGATGCTGTCGGTGACGGCGGCCAGTGCCGGCAGGTCGCCCTCGTCCCACAGCCGCGCCTCGTTGGCCGGCGTCAGGTCGGAGGTCGGATGGATCTCCGCCTCCTGCGTGGAGACGACCGCCCAGCCGCCTTCCGCCTTCATACCACGTAACTGGGCTTCCGCATTGGGATAGCGGTAACCCATGCCGGAACAATGCGGCACCTGGTAGAAGCGGTTGCGCGCCGTCACCGGGCCGATCCTGACGGGTTCGAAGAGAATATCGAAGCGGGGGTTTCGCGACATGTCATGCCATCCTGAAGAGATTTGCGCCGCGTGCCACGCGGACGAGGTCACCATATCGGGAATGCCGGGACAGGCAAGAGAATTGTTATACGGATGTATAATATAGGCGCGCGGTCAGGCGGCTCGTTGCAAGAGGTCCGTCCCTCCGAGTTAAGCGATTGGGACTTTACGCTTTTCCGGCTCAGTCCAGCACATGGTTCCGCGGCTGGACGGGCTCGGGCAGGTCTGTTTCGCCGAGCAGGGAAAGCATGTCGCGCTCCACCGTGCGCAGCATCGCGCCGAGCGGCAGGGCGTTCGGCTCGAGGCCGAACGGGTCCTCGAGCTGGTGGCCCAGCGCTTCCAGGCCGAAGAACGTATAGCCAAACCATTGCTGATAAGTTGGCCCGCAAAGGCGACAAACTATTTTGTTGAAGTGCTTGTGAAAAAGCCAAAAAATTGGTCTCGCATGTTATTAGTATTTTGTTGGAGCCATAGGGGGGTGTATGCGGCCTATTTGCCCTGAGACGCATAGAAGCGTCTTCCGCTAGCGTTTGCCCTCTTGTGCTGCCTTGAATGCGCTTATGCGTTGAACGCGCTGTACGGCGCTCTGTGCGTCTGTCAGGCTAGCAAAGCGCTGCGCAAGTGCTGCAACGCTAGCGCCAGGTGCAAACGTGACATTGCCGGCTTGATTACCGTGAAAAACACGGTACGGTTGTTCCTGCATATCGTCGTCGCTAGTTGCACCTCTGAAAGCAACAGCCTACTCCGTCTTGCTTCGGCAATTCGAGGGCGACGACGGTATGCACTAGAGCAAAAAGCCCGGACCTTTCGATCCGGGCTTCCATCAGTTCGCGCTAACTGATGATATTGCTTACTTCTTCTCGGCCGCGGCCTTCTTGGCCTTGCCCTTCGCACGGCCTTCCTTCAGCCGCTCCGAGCGTTCCGCCGAGTGCTTGGCAATCACACCCTGCAACTTCTCGTCCGCCTTGATGGCTTCCTTTGCCGCTGCGAGGAGTTCCTGAACCTGATCGAGATCAGCAGCCTTGAACAACTTGCTACCGGCTACCTCAAAAGCGTTGCGACCGACGCGGACGATCCAGTTAGCACCATCCTTGCGGAACCAGAGCGACCGGCTATTGAGTTCCTTACCGGCCTTGACTTGCTTGGCGTATTCGATCTGCTGATCAAGTTTGCTGTAGAAGATATCCATCGGGTTCTTGCCACCGACGTTGCCGGTCGTTGCTGCTGCCTTGAGGAGTTCCAGAGCGTTCGTCATTTGCTAGTCCTTTGCACCACAAGCCCGATTGCTTGTGTGCCTCTCTATCAATAGCCATTGATCAGATAGGGCGAGCAAAGATTGCTCAGTACCAAAAGTTTTTTACAATCTCTGCACGCCTTTCGGGACCAAGAAGACGAAACGCAACAATAGCGAAAGCGAAAATGAACGCCATAAACACGATCATAGGAAAACGTGGAGAAGCGGAGACTTCAGCACCATCCATTAACAGTAAACTCGTCAGTTTAAGCAGGAACACCGCATAAATCGAGGCAAGGCATAAACGCAAAACCATCAAACGCAGATTGGTATCTCGCTGCCATCTCTCATGGCGCCTGTTTGCCCGTCCATTTTGCTCCTCAATATATTCGGTAACGGTCATTCTCACTGATGAGCAAGGCTCTTTAGCACCGTAAAGGGCGATCTCCGCCGGTGTTGGTATCAGTATGAAACGTGGCTTGTAAAAGTAATTTCTAACTTCTTGGGGTAAGGCGAGAAACCACTTGATGCCACGGACAATTAAGGAAAACAGCCCGAAGATCGTCGCCAGCGCACCGGCGAGAATCGACAGCGGAATTATCACGTTGTTGATGGCGTCCATTCCCACCTCGCTATCTAACCCCCACCACAGCGAGATATTTCTACCTATACTAGACGGCGAAGCAAGCGCACGACCTGTATTGAGGTCCATATTCCGCCCTTAGAGGTCCGTATAGCGCGTTCGTTAAGTCCGCGCGCAATTGCTGCTGGCCCCTCGTAGCCGCTGTCTATGAGCGCCTGTATGTCTACACGGATACTTTCGGCAAAGGCATCTGCCTGATCTACTCTCGCTGCATTCGTTCCCCATGCATCACCACGCGCACGCTTTGCAGCAATAGCCGCTTTCGTGCGCTGACCGATCATTTCGCGTTCCTTCTCGGCAACTGCTGCCATTATGTGGAACTGGAAGTTATCCGCATGTGGCATATCACATGCCTTGATCGGGACATTCTGCTTGAGCAAACCGGATATGAAATGAACGTCGCGTGACAATCGATCTAACTTCGCAATGACCAGTGTCGCATTGGCCTGCTTTGCTGCTTCAAGTGCTAATGCCAGTTGAGGCCGATCATCACGCTTGCCGGATTCGACTTCCGTGAACTCCGCAATGATCGCATGCCCACTTGTGAATGCCTCTACTGCAACGCGCTGCGCATCGAGACCTAATCCGCTCTTGCCCTGCATCTGAGTGGAGACGCGATAATATGCGACATAAACAGTTGGTTGCATCGGTTGCATGCCCTTCGGAACAATGAATGTGCGTTCACTGTTCCTACAGCCAACTTTTTAAAGGGCGAGCGCAAAGATCGGTTGCCCTATATGGGAAAAGGCGCACAATGCATGCCTTTCAAATTTGTGCGGTATATTGCACTTGGTTGGTACAGATTGTGTTGATTTATTGCATGTTGATTTATTGCACGTTTGTACTTCAATACGTTGGATTTTGATATTTGAGTTTCACGATCATTTGGTGTTCGCCTTGTAAGGCTCCAGCAATTGGAGCCTTACAATTCCTTTATATTAATCGACCGTTGTTTTTCCGTTGTTGCTAGAGGATGAGCCGATCACAGATCAGGACTTACTGCGGTTTTTGCGCTTTCAGCCTTCTCAGCCTCTTTATCTGCAAGCCGTATTGCTTCGATCTCATCCCTGAATATTTTCCATTCACGATTGTCAGAAGCCCACAACCCAACATTTTCCATTGCAGATACAAAGACACAAATCTTGTCGGAGTTGCCCCTACAGGGCACCATCCCATAAAAGATTGTTTCCTCAATACCTGCCTTCTGTAGTCTCTCGCTTTGATCGTACATGTTGGCATTAACTTCAAGCGGCTCTTCCAACTTCACTGTTGAGCCTGCTTTGTCCACACTGAATTGTAGCATTTTGAAGCCCCGTATCGTTCCATCATACGACGGCTCACCATATCTGGCTTTGATATCCTCTTCGACTTTGCTAATGAGTGGCGCGGTTTCTTCCTTAAAATACTCCACCTCGCGATTAACTCCAACGACAGCGGAGCCAGTCAACGGGGAAGAGCAATACACGCGAACCTGCTCTCTAGAGACGTCCGTCTCTTTCTTCAAATTTCTTTGAGTTAAGTACCTCTCGCTGGTGTATTTGCTATCAGAAGTGGAATAAATTGCACTATCCGAAATGTCCTCTGCTTTATACCCGTTGACCTCTACTGTCTTACAGTCCGTGCCTTGACCAATTTCAAGCACTTTATAGCAAGACTTGCATTCATCGGGTTGAACACGCTGAGGGATCGGCATCGGGTCTCTTGCCATCACCGTCGTCGCTGCAAGCGTGATGCCAGTTGCAGCCAAAAGTATTGCGATACTTGCTTTCATTTCAAAAACCCCACTGCGCTTGAGAGAAACTCAAGGTGTATTCGGTATCAAAAAACACACGCCTTGCAATGTCGAATCCATAGGGAATTAAGTCAGCGTGGGCGTGTTAACTATATTCGCGCATTCGAATGAGCCGCTTACATACGCTTCTTTAGAGCCTCTATCGCTTTCTGCCTTTTCAACTCTGTTTCGCGCGCTTCAGCGGCTTCTCTTTCCTTTCGCTCCGCCTCAGCGCGGGCTAAATTCTCTGAAGCGCTCGCTAAACTTTCCGCCGCCCTTAGTGCACCTTCTTCAGCCTTCTTCGCTTTCTGTCGTTGCTTCTGGAACTCCTTCATGCCCTTTTCAGCAGTCGCGATCAGTGACTTCGATACTTCTGCGGGATCGTAGGTCTGTGTGTGCGCACCAGCACTGTCACAAGGACTGGTTACGATTACGGAGTTGTCCGGCAGGAGGAAGCATGAGGCAAGAAGTGTTCTGTTATCATCATTCGCAAATACACCAAGGTAATGCACCGGCTTATGATTACTCTCATTGCTCTTTGTTAAGTACAGACCTCCATGATAATGCTCAATTAAACGCCCCGCCAAATTGACATGCTCAAATTCACCATTTGGCCACTTTGGAATTAATAACTGACCATTATTATCCACCATAACAGTGTTGTTGATACCGAATACCTCGACACGACCATATTTCGAAATTTTATCGATATTTTTATTGACGCCGATCTGAATTAAATCGGCAATGTCAGCCATTCTGAGTTCAGACGTGCCATATATCTTTAGATTTTTTGTTACATATCTTTCTCGCCCCTGCGCAACGAGCAATTCATTTTGCATTTCTTTCTCACGGATCTCGCTATGCGAATACGGTTTCCTTGAGAAGGCCTTGAAAGATATTTGAAAAATTACGTATATTACAAGCCAACCCAAAAAGGCCCCAGCAAGATAGAGCATGCAACCCACCCCAAAAAAGACGTAACGTGATTTAGGATTATCTCACAGGTACGCACCAAGCAAGGACGATCTACCTATGCGTTAGTCGCTATTCACGCTCCAGCACATGGAGCAGGACATTTTCGCCCCTAGCCCAAGCCAGCATCACCTCAATGTCTCGGCGCTCGATCCTCGGCATCATCTTGTGGAGTAACAGCGGCACGATAGGAACCTGTACTGTCTGGCCTGATCCGTTTGCGGCTCGATTGATCCACTCGTTTAGTTGCTCGCCGTAGGCTTCTTCTTCTCGTTCGATCTGCTCTGCTAGTCCTCTCATGTACTGGAGGAATGCCAGATCGTTTCGCGTGATATCGGCTTGGGTCATTGTCGGTCTCCTAATACTCGTATTTATTCGAGACCGCTAACTTCCGTATGGAGTTGCCAATGCTGCATCGTTGTCGGTGCAGACGGGTATTGCCGCAGCACATTGGGCGTGATGTTCGTGAGGATTACTCGTTTCACCGGCATGTTCATGCTGATCCACAAACTCATCGTGACGAGGATCGCGAGTGCCAGACGGGTTAATGTTCCCATGGCCGTAACTCCGTAAGGGTTGTTCTTCCCCTACTTATTCCGCATCCGTGTTTTTTGGCTCTTTGAGTACCCTTGTATGTCGGTGATCGTTCACGGCATCGGCAATGCCTTTGGCGTCCATGCTACGCATGAGGCGTGGATTTCTCGACCAGTTGTGTGCCATGCGGACTAAGCCTTCAGCCAATGACATGCCGATCATTCCTATTCCGAATGCCAGCGCATTGTTCATGGCTAAGTCTGTGAGATTGAGCCCAAGCCAAAGCCCGATGATCGGTGTCAGGTATATCGCACATAAAGCACCGACCATGCTGGCCGATGCTAGCGCCCATGTTAGGGGCTCTCGCTGGATCACTGTGCGAACGAATGCACCTGAGAGACCTGCGAAGAGTTGAGCCGGATTGATGCCTAGAGCGGTGAGAAATGCGGAGATGGATTCTAACATGGTGGGGTATCTGCCTTGATTGGGAACCCCACGAGGAGTTCATTTCGTTACCCGTATTTAGCGGGACCGCTTGTTTTGGACGTCGCTCGCACAAATGGCCCGCCGTGTGAGCGAGCCATTTGCTAGGAGGTAACAATGAACGTTTCCGTTCGTCCGTATTTATGCGCGACTGCTTCAATCGCCTGATTATCGCCGGTTGAAACGAACCGGTTTAGGAATCTCGTCCTTGACTCGGCTCGGATTGAGAACATAATAGGAACATCAACCCAACGAGATTTTCCCGCTTGCTATGCTGGTCATAGGAGATTGCACCCATGCGTCCAGTCGCTGAACTAGATCCGATTTCCGATCCCATCGATCTTGCGCTTGCTTGGCATCAAGGGGATGCTCGTGCCTGTATTGCTACGCTGCTCGCTGACTGCGCTTATCTGCGCTACCAGATCGAACTAGCAGATCGCGGCTTGAGCCGGGGCTTCACTCGTGGTTGGAAACCTTGCACGGACCGAGACTGAAAATGTCCACGCTAGGCGATGCCTGGACGCATGGATGGGCAGTCTCTGTGTTCTGCGACGGTGGCATTGAGCCGGGACCTCGTAAGCACCGGCATTGCGAGTTCAAGCATGATCTCGACATGCTGACGCTACTAGCAACACGCGGCCGATCATTCCCTTTGTGCGATCTTCCTTCACGTTTGCGCTGTCCTCGTTGTGGACTACTCGGGCTCCGAATGTTCTATTATGTGCCCGGCGGGCGTGACGAGAAGAAAGCGTACAGATAGATGGTCAAGCAGTACATGGATGAGACACGCCTCTTGCCCCCGCTTTGCGAAGATGAAGTCTGCGAGATAGTAGCGGATTGGTTTGAAGCGCGAGGCTTCATCGCAAAATGGATACCTGCGGGTAAGCAGGGCTTTGATATCGAGGCCACCCATAGCGTGACCGGACAACGTTGGATCGTTGAAGCAAAGGGCGCGACGACTTCAAATAGGAACAGCCCTGCTTACGGTCGGGAATACGATCAAAACGGAGCATATGCGCGAGTTTCACAAGCATACTGGATGGCGAGCAGATGGGCGTGCCTGAATGAGCACGCAGATGTGAATATCGGAATTGCGTTGCCTTCAACTTATCATTTTGACAATCACTCCCGACCTGTTGATAACGCCTGTCACCTGTTGGGAATTGCTGTCTTTCGTGTCCATTTGGATAAGACGGTTGAAGTGTTCCCCCCGAGCCTAGAAACCGAAGCCTCGAAGAAATTCGAGCGTCCAAAGCAATTATTGCTCAATCCGAAAAGCACCTAGTCCAGACTTATGAGGCGCTATTGATGGCTTCTGGTTACGACAAATCCCCACCTGAACCTGAGTATGAACCGGAGTTTCCATCCGGCATCAAACTCGTCGTCGTGGGGATTTTTGCGATCTTGCTGATCAGTTCCTTCGGCTGGCTATTTTTGTAATCCGTTATAGCGCCTTGCCAGTATCGATATTGCGGATGCTCAGTTCATGGCATCCTGCTAGTCGCTTCCCCTTACTCAACTCATCGAGCAGTTTCGGCAAGTGCTTTAGTTGTGCCTCGCTGTAATTCTGGCCCGTAAGCGTTTTGTCCCGATAGAGGTCATCAACGAACGTTTGCCATGTCTGCTGCTTGCCATTGCGCGGCTTTGCAGAGGACCAACCAAGCATAATGATCTTATCCTCCCGATATACGTTCGCGATTGCGGTAAGTTCCTCAATCAGATGATCGAGCCAGCGACGATCACCCTTTGAGAAATCCATGAACGGGATTGTGCTTTTCGCGAAACGTGCCTTGTAGTCGATTTCCACGTCATCGCGTAGCAACTCGGCTAGTGGGTCCAAGCGTGTTGGCATCGTTGTGATGCGTGTGTTTGTTGTCGTTTCGACTTTGTAATTGGTGAAAATATCTTCGTTAAAAATGCTCATTTCGTATGCTCCTCTATATCTGTTTATTTCGACGCAAGACGACGATCTGCTTCGATCATGCACTCATGATGGAAGTTAAATTCTCTCGCTCTTTCCATGTATTCCTCTATTAGTTCTTCACGCTTTGTCTGTTCATTTTTCGAAGCCTGATTGCGCAGCGTGTTGATCGCACGTTCAATCGCATTATGCGCCTCATTGAGAGCGTCGATTAGTTTCTGATTGTCCTGCATGTTGTTCCTCCTTGTTTGTTTCTTTTATTTATCCTTTTCGATCAAAAACGCATTCAAACGGGCTTATTTCGTTCACGTCTGGCTCTAAGACCATTCGAGATTGCTTGACGTGCTGCCGGGCTTCTCGGCTTTCCCATCTTTCCCGCTGATATTGCTGCACATGCTTGTGGTGATCGTTTAACTCCGGTCTTCGATGCTGCTAGTTTTGCCCGTGTCTCGTTCGATAATGTCTTTCCCTTTTGGGCTTCGCTCATTCGTCGTCGTGTCTCTTCGGAAAGTTTGTATTCGTGTGGTTGCTTCTTCTTCGCCATTTGGCCTCCTTTCGTTTCTCGTATTTATCCAGACAACAAAAAACCCGGCCATTTCGGACCGGGTTCTCTGAGTGAATGAAGTGAGCGAAGCTTAACGCGCTTCGTTGGGGCTTGCAGTGCTTTGTAGAAATCGGATTATGCAGAAACAAACTTTAAACAACGGCATAGCCATTGGAATTTTGGTAATCCGAAATTGAAGTGGGGCTAAGTGGGGGTGAATGCCCCACTTATCATTATCCTGCGCCATCGAAAACTCATATTCCTCAGACAACAAAAGTAGCCCTACTTACCCCACTTACCCCACTTGAGACACCTCAAAGCACTGGAAAACCAGCACTCCTATAAGTGGGGGAAAAGAGGGAAGATAAAACGAAAAGTGGGGCTCAAGCCCCACTTTACCACAAAATAAAGAAAGTCCAGATCACGCTCAGTTCAGCGTGTACACGCTCTTTCCATTCAAATTGCTGATAGTCCAATTCTTGGCTTGTCCCGACTTCACTAGGCGAGACAATTCCTTACCGAACATGTTCACTTCCATGCTGCGGCCCGGTGCATACTTAGCAGCCCAATCCGAATAGAGATCGTACAGTTCCTTAGCGAAGCGCTTGGTTCCCTTCGCAGGATTGCCTTCCTCGTAATGCTCCATCCACTGCTCGACCTGGCTCTTTTCGCGCACGGCTTCCTGTGCTGCACGCAATTCGTCAGCAATGCCTTTTGTGGGATCTTCACCGCGCTCATCAACGGAGGTCCACAAGTGGCGAGGATCAACGTCTTTGGTCTTTGACCAGTCCGGGCTTTTCGAGAAGCGCAATGCAACGAAACGTCTGTTGCCGGTCTCGTCACGGATCAACTGATCCAGTTCCTTGTTTGAACAGCCAATGAACGTAGCGTTCTGTCGATACTGAACATTTGCGTTGGTTCGCATTGGCCTACCAGACACGGTGACTGCCGTGATCTTGTTCTTCACGTTGTCGATGTCGGCTTTGCCTGCATACCCCATTTCATCGAGGAAAAGAGCATAGTTGTTCCATTGCTCCATATTCCGGGTTTCTTCGATTTCCTTAAAGTTCGTGTTGCCGACAAACTCATCAATTGGACCGAGCAGGAAATCACGAACGAATGTCGATTTACCAACGCCTTGAGGTCCCAAGATCACCGGCATCAAGTGGTTATCGACGCGCTCATTGAGCATCTTGCGCTTAACCTGCCAGATGAATTTCTTCAAAACGGCGATCACGAAATCTGCGCTGTGCTCTGATAGATCGAATTGCGACGCAACGGCATCCCACGCTGCGATTATCTTCTCCGACTTAGGGGCAGGGCCTTGGCCGTATGCGACGTGACTGTAACCAATAATAACGCGCTCCTGCAAAGCGTCATCGAACCATTGGCTAACTGCATCATCGATGCTTTGTGCGGAAAATCTGAGGCCAAGTTCCTCGACCTTCAAACGCAGATCGCGCGCCAGTGTTGCCGTATTGATGTCTACGCTCTCTTTGATCCGAGCGACTGCATCAACCATGTTGTCTTTACGCGCCTCGTCAGTGATTTCCATGCCGGCGAACGTTGGCAGTGCATCACGACGCATTACCTTCTGGAAATTGACTGAGATTTTATGTGACTTGATCCAGTTGTCGACTAAATCGACCGCCGTTTTCGGAATAAAGCCCAAAGCGCGCTTAATTGCAGTCTGCTTTGTTGCGAACTTCCATTCTGATTCCGTACATAGTGAAGCGCTGATGAGGAATTGTTTCACCTTCTTCATTGATGCATCGATATCCGATTCAGTAATGAATTGATGAACGTCGAAATCAGTTTGCGCTGCCATCATGTTGGCAATTTCAGCGGTGATTTCGTCCTGAATGTCCTTAGTTGTATTGTTTTGAGTATTTTCCATTTTGTTTTTATCTCCCAATAAAGGTGAACCATGCTTGCGTCTGAGAAAACAAGCATGGTTCAAAACGTCTTTATCGGAGATATGAACTGCAAGTCCTTGACGAAGCGCGAACACTTCGTTTCTCAGACTTAATGTTCACTACGTATTTATTAAATTACTGCCAAAGGCCGTCCAAATGCGATATTTTTCTTGAAATGGGGCCACTATTTTCGGCTTCGCCTCTCTTTGCCTCGTCAAGACAAAAAACCTAGAAATATCAATGTCTTAGGGGTAACGTTTTTCTATAAGTATAGAGATTCGTTACCCTATTAGTATTGGCTAATCGAGAAGCCGTAGGCGCTGGAGCAAGAGCGCGATTTCCCATTGCAGTCCCAAGTGCAGCACAGCAAGCCACAGATGCCCCAGGAACGCGATCTAGCGCTTCCACGCTGCAACATGCGCTAGACGCGTTTCGCGCTGTATGAGCGTCTATGGGCGTTTCCCGCGAGGGCAACTCTTTTCGAACTCGGCCTTGCGATGCACCTACTAAGGCGTAATATGTTTTGTATTACAACGGAGGCGCAGATGGCAACGCTAATGAATTTCAGGGTTGATGAGGAACTAAGGGACCGTTTCACGGAAGCGGCCGAGACAAAGCACCAGACACAGAGCGAGGCAATGCGCGAGGCGCTGCTTCTCTACATCAAGCGTGTTCGCAACGAGCAACTGCGCGCGGCTTCCGAACGAATTCGGGCGAACAAGGAAGACGAAGAAGACGTTATGCGCTGGATCGAAGCACACCGGGCTAATCTCGATGATTGAGCGCGGTTCGATATATTCGATGGCTGAGCGTGGAGCCTATACGAGCAAGCCTCGTCCGGTGATCGTCATGCAGAACCCAAATGTTCGTTTGGAAAGCGTTATCGTGATTCCCCTCACTTCACGCGATGCACAAGGCGAACCCATCAGGATCGCAATTGATCCCACAGCCGACAACGGCCTTGAGCGGCGTTCGTTTGCAATGTGCGATAAGATCGTGGCAGTGCGGAGAGAAAGCCTCGTGGAGCCTGCAATCGGCAAACTGCCAGACGCCGTAGTGAAGGTTATTCAGGACACCGTTTACGACTTGATCGATGAAGGTGTGTCACTGGATTAAATACGTGCGGACATGTTTTGTCTGGCTGCTCAACGGGGAGACTAATTCGGGTCTCCCCGTAGTCATTTAATGACACCCGCAATGCGCTGGCTGCATAATACGGACATGAATAAGAAACTCACAGAAACCATTAGCATCGCCTATCGAAAATTCCGATTGCATCACGAGACGGATTGCGCCGAGCAATTCGATATCACGCTGGACGAATGGCTCGCATATTTCCATACAACTGGGCTTGAGGTCGCCCAACCGAAATTCAAGCCGAACCGTATCAAGCGAACCGACAACACCAAGCCGTGGTCCATTGATAATCTGACACTGATCATTGGTGACGCACACAAAGCGAAAGTGCAGGATCAGATAAAGCAGTGTCGAGAACGTAAGCGTGCCGGTCTTACAAAGCCGAAGCAATCATCAGCAAAGCGTACCGCATATCCCGCAGCATCCAAACAAGACGATGATGGAACGACATATGAGGTTCTTACAGTTCGCGAATGGCTTGATGCTGTAAGAGCGACCAGTTGAAGCAATTGGCATAAATACGTTTGAAGGCGTTCAACCATTCGCTTTCAACGTCATGGAAATGCTCCTCATGATGGCCCACTAGGACTTCCTCATTTTGCCTAGTGGGCTTTTCCATATGCGGATGACAAAAGGTTGCCCTATTGAATCAACGGCAACATTATACCTAATTATATTTTTCTAAAATATAGGGAGAGCCGTATGGACTACACAGTTGCCGAAGCATTTTCTTGGTTCATTTCGCTAACATGGTGGCACGCCGCATTGCTTGTATTCGGCATCAAGTTGATCGGTTCGCTTATCGCCGGCGCGATGATTGGTGTATACTCAGCATTGACCGACTAAACGAAAAAGCCCCGGATAATCCGGGGCTTCGTATTTGATCATTCAGGACGAGTTATTCGCCTGCTGCGCTTTTCCAAACAGCCGAAATATGTGATTGCTGGACCAACTCGATTCGTGGAGGAAGCATTGACGGTCTACGCTAACGCTACCATGTCCTCATATTTTCCCGATTGCGTTTCAGAAACCTACCAATGCGAAGTACGGATTAACGACAGCACGATTGTCGTTTCCTATCGCTCGGAGGACGGCTCTGCCACCATCTACAAAGGAACTGAAACTGGCGCAGGTCATTACAAACTGACTATGGAAGTTAACGGCCAAATCAAAGGGCGCGCCACACTTCACCGGTTGAGTGCCGACGACGACCTTCTTGAAGGTAGTTGGTACGAGGACGGAGATCGCGGAATGTGGCAGATTGATCTCAACGCCGACGATGATTAACACAAAAGAAGAAGCCCCGGATAATCCGGGGCTTCGTTCGTATGTGATCATTCAGGCGTTGTGATTTGCCTGTGTCGCTTTGCAAAAGCAGTCCACACGCTCAATGGGTGATCAGTTCGGAAACTCAAGTCACGCTCGATCACTGTACCCAACTTCGTGCGTACACTGGTCATCTCAGCGAAACTCGTATAGCCGAGTTCAGGCTCACCCATTCCAAGGTCACACAAGCCGAACAGCGTATCACCGTCGCTTTCAATCTCCGTGAACAACCAGACGCAGTTCGTACCGGGCAGGAACAGTTTCACGACCGGGACATGATCAGCATCGCGATTGAGATTGTTTGCAGCGAGACGTTCAAGAATGCCTTCGGGTAACAAGGTCATGCCGTCACCGACTGCATGCCATGAACGTCAACACGCATGATGCTCTCGATCCATTTGCGCTCGGCTTTCCATTCGGCCACGTCGTTGAAGACCTGATCGAACTTCATCCCGTTGATCTTACCCCATACACGCAGTTTCATATCGTTTACTCCTGTAAGTTGCATTTGCAAATCCAGAAGTATTGCCGTTGATCGAATAGGGCGAGCGTAGATTGCTCGTTCGCTCAACTCATTTTGCGAGCGCTAAAGCCTTGTTTTTAAACAACAGTCTTCGGTTGCTTTAACTGTGCACAATGCTAACAATGTGCGCGATGCCCGTCAGCGTGAAGGGAATGGCGCTGATCTTGGCGAAGATGCCGGGATGGTGCTGGGCGGCGAAGACGGCGACGATGCTCAGCACCGCGACGGCAACGAGATGCCAGGCGATCCGCGGCAGGATCGAGCCGTTGATGGTGAAGAGAATGTCTTTGAAGCTCGGCTTCGAACGCAGGATCATGGGCTTCTCTGCTGCGGCGGTGCGATGCGGACCGATCCGCTTCGTCCCTTTTCTTTCACCTCGCCCGGCGGGAGGCAAGCCTTCCGGGGGGCGCGATGTGTTGCGGGACGCCGTATCCGGACTTCAATCCGCGCGACAAGGCGGCGGCGGAGAAGTCCAAGTAGGTCGCACTTGCTGGGCCGAATGCGCTATAACTGCAAGAAAGTTGCATCGATCGGGGCTTCCCATGGATATCGACCGGGCGCGCACCTTTCTTGAGATCGTCCATACGGGCAGTTTCCTGAGGGCGTCGGAGCGGCTGCACATCACCCAGACCACGGTGAGCGCGCGCATCCGCACGCTTGAGGAGGCGCTCGGGCGCAAGCTCTTTGTCCGCACCCGTAACGGCGCCGCGCTGACGGCGGCGGGGCGGGAATTCGAGCGATTCGCGCAGTCCTTCGTGCAGGTGTGGGAGCGGGCCCGCCAGCAGCTCACGGTTCCCTCGGGCCGCACGTCGGTGGTCGCGGTCGGCGGCGAAGTCAGCCTTTGGAACCCGCTGCTGCTCGACTGGCTGGTCTGGATGAAGGGGAGTTGCCCCGAGATTGCCATTCATGCGGCGGTTGGCGTTGCCGACCAGCTCCTGGAGCAATTGCGCACCGGGGTGCTCGACATCGCCGTGCTCTATGCGCCCAAGCTGATGCCAGGCTTCAAGGTGGAACTGATCGAGGAGGAGCGGCTCGTCCTCGTGCGCAAGGCCGGTGAGGACGGCGAGCCGGACTATGTGCATGTCGACTGGGGATCGCAATTCGCCGGTGAGTGCGGCTATGGGCTTGCCGGCTTTGCCGCGCCGGCGCTGCAGGTGGGCTTCGGGCCGCTCGCCCTTCATTACATCCTGCGCGCCGGCGGCATGGGCTATTTCCGCAAGGGAGCGGTCGCGCGCCATCTTGCGTCCGGCGCGCTCGAACGGGTCACGGGCGCGCCCGAATTCACCTATCCCGCCTATGCCGTCTATCCGGAAGCGGCAACGGGGCGGCGCGACGTGGAGGGCGCGCTGCGCGGCCTCAGGCAGATCGCGCAGGAATCTGAGGCAGATAGGCGCTAGACGTTCGATCTGCCGCGGTCATCGCTCAGCCGCACAGAACGGCCTAACCTCACGGCGACAGGCCGGCGCATTGCGCCGTATTGCGGATGTGCGTTTCCATCTCCCGCTTCGCGCCTGGGCCGTCACTGGAGGCCAGCGCCGTGATAATTCGGCGGTGCTCCGCTATCGACTCCCTCATACGCTCCGGCTTGGTCATCGGAATCGGCTGGCGCTGAGTTTCGGCGAGCTGGTGGCGCATCGTATCGTACAGTGTGCGCAGAACGGCATTCGAGCATGCGGATACGATGATGTTGTGGAATTCAAGGTCCGCCTCAACATTCGCCAGTCTGTCCTGATGGGACCAGCCGTCCTCCATCGCGCGCGTTGCAGCCTCCATCTGGTCGAGCTGAAGCTGGGTCAGCCGTCCGGCCGCCAGCCGCGCGATTTCCCCCTCGAGCATGATGCGCGTCTGGAATACGTCGAATACGGAGTAGCTCTCCGAATAGCGCCAGGGCGCCATATTGCCCGCTTGTCCTTGCGCAGGGCCGGCAACGAATGTGCCGCGGCCCGGCTCCGTCTTCAGGAGGCCGAGCGTTTCCAATGTCAGCAACGCTTCGCGTAGGGAAGCGCGGCTGATACCGAACTTTTGCGAGAATTCGCGCTGGGACGGGATCTTGTCGCCCGGCTTCAGCGTCCCGCCGGTGATCATGGCCTGGATTTCACGCGCCACCGATTGCGGAACAAGCGTTTTGTTGAGCATTCGTGTCCTCGTCATTGGTCCCTGCAGCAGCGGGAACATCATATCTATTTTTGATCAGCGATCTTGCAAAGCGGAAAGAGCCGTGATTTGTTGGTCTAACTGGTCAGACCAGTAAGGCCAATTTAAAAGAAGTCATGATCAAAAGGCAAGGGGAACCCATGACGCTCGCATCAGCATTCAAAACCATATTGCTTTCCGCAGCCTGTGCTCTCGCAGGCGTCGCGGGCCACGCCGCGGATTTCACCGTCGGGGCCAACATCGGCAACGTTCCGTGGGAGTTCGAGAGCGCGGATGGCAAGGTCGTCGGCTTCGAGGTCGATCTCGTCAACGAGATCGGCAAGCGGCTGGGCAAGTCCGTCGAATTCGTCAATACGCCCTTCAACGGGCTGTTCTCGGCGGTCCAGTCCGGCCGCATCAATATCGGGATTTCCTCGATCACGATCACGGACAAACGACTGGAATCGGTAGCGTTCGCCCAGCCCTATTACGACAGCGACCAGTCGCTCACGGTCACGGCGGCGTCCGGGATAGAAGGTCTTTCGCAGATGGAGGGCAAGACCATCGGCGTCGATACCGGTTCCACGGGCGACATGTGGGTCGACAAGAACAAGGCCGATTACAAGTTCGGCGAAGTCCGCCGCTTCGAGGGGCTTTCGCCAGCGATGCTCGATCTCGCCGCCGGCCGGATCGACGGCTATGTCAGCGACATCCCGGCGCTCCTCTATTACGTCAAGGACAAGCCCGACCTGAAGGTGGTCGAGCGAATTCCCACCGGTGAAAAATACTCGATGATGTTCAACAAGGGCGATCCTCTCGCCGCTGAAGTGAACGCCGTCATCACGACCTTGAAGGGCGAAGGCTTCATCGCAAAACTGCACGAAACGTGGTTCGGGGCAAAGGCCGAGGATGCGACCTCGACCGTCGCCGTCTTCGACATGCCGGCTTCCAAGTAACCTGCCAGACCTGGCGAGGCTTCCGCCTCGCCAGTTTTCCGAGGGAGCCGACCCGGCATGAATCTCATCGATACCTTCTTCAACGTCAAAGTGCTGCTCGACAGCCTGCCGCAACTGTTGTGGGGACTTGTCGTCACGCTGCAGATCGGCGTCGCGAGCATTTTCTGCGGACTGGCGGGAGGGCTCTTCCTGGCGGTCGCCCGCCTTTATGCACCGGTCTTCTTCAAGGTCCTGATCCGGATCTATGTCGATTTCTTCCGGTCGATCCCGCTTCTGGTCCTCCTGATCGTCGTCTACTATGCGCTTCCCTTTGTCGGGATAAAGCTCTCTCCGTTCCTTTCCGCCGTCACGGCGCTCAGCCTTGTCTCGGCCGCCTATACCGCGGAGATTTTCCGCGCGGGCATCGAGGCCATTCCGAACGGCCAGTTCGAGGCGTCGGCGGCGCTGGGCCTGTCGAACAGGAACACGATGGTGGACGTCATCCTGCCGCAGGCGATCCGCATCGTCATTCCGCCGCTCACCAACAATTGCATCAATGTGCTCAAGGATACCGCGCTCGCCTCCGTCGTCGCCATGCCGGACCTTCTGAAGCAGGCAACCCAGGCGCAATCGCTGGCTGCCAATCCGACGCCGCTGATCGGCGCGGCCGCCATCTACGTGGCTCTGCTTTGGCCGATGGTTACCGTCGTTGCCAGGCTCGAGAAACATTTCAGCCGGGGAAAGCGCTGATGACCGCTCTCATTTCAATTCGCGGGCTGAAGAAGGCCTTCGGCCATTTCACCGTCCTTCACGGCATCGACCTCGACATCGCGGAGGGCGAGGTGGTCTGCGTCATCGGGCCTTCAGGTTCCGGCAAGTCGACGCTGATCCGCTGCATCAACCACCTGGAATCCTTCGATCCGCAAAGCCGCATCACCGTCGACGGCATTGCGGTCGGCAAGGGGACGGCGCTTGCCAAGGTGCGTGCGGAGGTCGGCATGGTGTTCCAGTCCTTCAATCTCTTCCCGCACATGACGGTATTGCGCAATGTCATGCTCGCGCCGATGCGGGTGCGGGGGACCTCGCCTTCGGAAGCCGAACGCAAGGCACGGGAGCTTCTGGCCCGCGTCGGCATCGCCGAGCAGGCGGAAAAATATCCTTCGCAGCTCTCCGGCGGCCAGCAGCAGCGTGTCGCCATCGCGCGGGCGCTTGCAATGGAGCCGAAGGTTCTCCTCTTCGACGAGCCGACCTCGGCCCTCGACCCGGAAATGGTCGGCGAAGTGCTCGACGTCATGCGCACGCTCGCCGGATCGGGCGTCACCATGATCGTCGTCACGCATGAGATGGGTTTTGCCCGTCAGGTAGCCGACCGCGTCATCTTCATGGATGGCGGACGCATCGTGGAAGCGGGAACGCCGGCGGACATATTCGACACTCCTCGAGAAGAGCGGACACGCGGCTTCCTGCGTGCCGTCCTCAATCACTGAAAACACACTTGCCCGAAGGACGACAGGAATGGCTATCATCACGCCACTGGACATCGATTTTGCACGCAGTCAGTTTCCGGGCCTCGCGCGCGGCTGGACCTTCTTCGACAATGCCGGCGGCTCGCAGATCCTGCAGGGCGCGCTTGACCGGATAAATACGTTCCTCGTCGAGAAGAATGTCCAGATCGGCGGCTCCTACGCCGTATCCCAGGACGCGGCGAAGGCGCTTTATGAGGCGCGCACGGCCGCCATGCACCTCGTCAATGCCGGCCGGCCGGAAGAGATCGTCTTCGGCAGCTCGACAACCGCGCTCCTGCAGAACCTGGCCCGTGCCATGGCAAGCCAGTTCGAACCGGGCGACGAAATCATCGTGACCGTCAGCGACCACGAGTCCAATATCGGCCCCTGGGACAGGCTGCAGGCGGCGGGCGTCGTCGTGAAGTTCTGGCCGCTCGACAGGAAGACCCTTGCGCTGGAGCTTGCCGATCTCGAGCCCTTGATGAGTGCCCGCACGAAGCTTGTTTGCGTTACCCACGCGTCGAACATCCTCGGCGCGATCAATCCCCTTCGGCAGATTGCCGACTTCGTCCATGCCCGTAACGCGAAGCTGTGCGTGGACGCGGTGGCCTATGCGCCGCACCGCGCGATCGATGTCCGCGCATTCGATGCGGACTATTACGTGTTCAGCCTCTACAAGACCTACGGGCCGCATTATGCGCTGATGTACGGGAAATACGATCTGCTGCTGGAGCTGGATACGCTCTACCACTACTTCTATGGCAAGGACAAAGTTCCCGGCAAACTGGAGCCCGGCAACCCCAACTACGAACTGGCCTATGCGACCTGCGGGATCGTCGACTATCTCTGTGAGCTCGGTGTTCGTGCCGGCGCGACGGGATCGACGCGGGGCAGGATAGAGGCTGCCTTCGAGGCCATTACGCGGCAGGAGGACGCCCTGACGGAGCGGCTGCTCGCTTATCTTCGCTCGCGCAACGACTGTGAGATCATCGGCCAACTCGTCAATCGCGACAGCAAGCGCGTTCCCACCATCTCCTTCCGTTTCGACGGGCGGGATGCGGCGGAGATTTGCAAGGCCATCGACGAAGAGAAGATCGCCATCCGCTTCGGCGATTTTCATTCCCGGCGCCTGGCCGAGTATCTCGATGTCACCGACAACAACGGCATGCTGCGCGTCTCGATGGTCCACTACAATACGATCGAAGAGGTCGATCGTCTGACAGCCGCCCTGGATCGCGTTCTTTCGGGCAATACCGGAACTGCCGCCCAGACGCGACGCCTGGGCTGAGGCCTCTACCGGAGGGTGGGATGCGATACGATACGATCATACGTCACGGGACTGTCGTGACGGCAAGCGATGTCTTCAAGAGCGATGTCGGCATCGTCGACGGGCGGATTGTCGCCATGGCGACAGGATTGACGGATGCCGACGAGATCATCGACGCGACCGGCCTTTATGTCATGCCTGGCGGTATAGACAGTCATGTTCACCTCGATCAGCCGTCAGGGCCGGATATCCTGATGGCGGACGATTTCGAAAGCGGCACGAGGTCGGCGGCCATCGGCGGCAACACGACGGTCCTTGCCTTCTGCATGCAGGAGAAGGGGCAGAGCCTGCGGGAGGCGTTGAAAGCCTACCATGCCAAGGCAGAAGGACGGTGCCACATCGATGTTTCCTTCCATCTGGTGGTTACCGACCCTTCACCCGAGGTTCTCGGCCAGGAACTGCCGGCACTCGTTGCGGATGGCTATACGTCGATCAAGGTCTTCATGACCTATGAAGGCCTCCGGCTTCGCGATGACGAAATCCTCTCGACGCTCGATGCGGCCCGGCGGACCGGCGCGCTCGTCATGGTTCACTGCGAGAACGAGGATGCTATCCGCTATCTGATCGGTCGCCACGAGGCGGAAGGACACCTCGAGCCGAAATACCACGCGACGGTCCGGCCGATCGCCGCCGAGCGCGAAGCGACGCATCGGGCGCTGTCCCTCGCCGAGATTACCGAAACGCCGATCGTCATCGTTCACGTCTCGAACCGGCAGGCTATGGAGGAGATCCGGCGCGCACGGGAACGCGGGCAGAAGATCGCCGGCGAAACCTGCCCGCAATATCTGATGCTGACGGCCGATGATCTCGATGCGGATGCCCTCGAAGGCGCGAAATATGTCTGTTCACCACCGCCCCGCGATCGCGAAAGCCAGGAGGCATGCTGGCAGGGGATCGAGCAGGGCGTGTTCGATCTCTTCTCCTCCGACCATTGCCCTTTCCGCTTCGATGATCCGGAAGGCAAGCTGAACGCGAGGGGCCGGCGACACTTTCGCTGGATTCCGAACGGCATCCCCGGCGTCGCCACCCGCCTGCCGATCCTCTTTTCCGAGGGGGTGATGAAAGGCAGGATCGATCTCAACCGCTTCGTGGCGATAACCTCGACCAATCATGCCAAGCTCTATGGTCTCTATCCGCGGAAGGGGACGATCGCGATCGGTGCCGATGCAGACATCACGCTATGGGACCCCGAGCGGTTCACGGTGCTGACGAACGAGATGCTTCAGCATGGCGCGGACTACACGCCCTATGAGGGATTGGCCGTGCGCGGATGGCCGGTGCGCACCATTGTGCGGGGGAAAACCATCGTGAAGGATGAAAAACTGACTGGAAGCCTGGGGTATGGCACATACCTGAAGAGAGAACGGTCGTCTCTTACGCGGTAGTTCCGTCCTTCGGGATTACGGCATTCCCAGTCTTTACGTGGCGTGTCTTCGCTGGCCCGGCCCCCGCGCCGGGCATTTATTTGTTGGCGAGCGGCCGGACTTCATGCCATTGAACGGGGAATTGTGTCCTGCATGTGCCTTGAAGCGAATGCCGGCAAACGGATATTCGTATCGAGCGAGCGGCGACACGATTGGGTGCCAGGCGGGAAGACACGGAAGCCGCCCGCCGTAGCGTCAACCGTTTGGAAATCGAATGAAAGCCAAGAGTTCCTCGGCCGGCAGCCTTCACCAGCAAATCCTTGCCGACCTCGAAAAGCGCATCGTCTCGGGAGACTGGCCACCGGGATTCCGGTTGCCTTTCGAGGTGGATCTCGCCAAGTCCTACAACGTCTCGCGCATGACCGTGAACAAGGTGCTCACCAGACTGGCGGGTGCGGGCCTTGTCGAACGGCATAGAAAGATGGGCACTTTCGTCCGCCGGCCACAGGCGCAATCGGCTATCCTCGAGATCCACGACATCGAGGTGGAGGTCCTTTCGCTCAAGCAGAAATATGCGTTCAAGCTGATGGACAGCTCGGTCCGAAGCGCGAACGAGAACGATCTGGCCTTGTTCGACCTCGCCCAGAAGATCGATGTCGAAGAGCTTGCCTGCCTTCATTTTGCCGGCGACGCTCCGTTTTGCTGGGAGTATCGGCTGGTCAATCTCGACGTGGTGCCCAAAGCCGCGTCGGTTGATTTCACCTGCATCCCGCCCGGGCAATGGCTGCGCCTGCAGGTTCCCTGGACGACCGCGCAGCACAAGATCTATTCGATCGCGGCCGACGCCCCTATCGCGGAGCGTCTCGCTATTTCCAAAGGGTCGCCCTGTCTGGTGGTGGAGCGCCGGACATGGAGCGATCAGGGCGCCGTCACCTTCGTCCGGTTCACCTATCCCGCCGAAAAGCACGCCATCGTGGCGTCCTTCACGCCGGCTTCGTCGGGCTGATATGCTGTTGTCCGGTTACGGAAGCGACGCGAGGAAATGATCGTTCTCGAAACGGAGCCCGAGGCTGACGCGGACAAACGTGCCGAAGCCTTCCTGCTTCCAGGGCTTGGTGATGACGCCCTTTCCAAGCAGCGTCTCGCTGAATTTCACGGCATCGCCGCCGCAGTCGAAGAACATGAAATTGCCGCGCGAGGGTGCGATCCTGTAGCCTCTGGACGCGAGTTCGCGCGCGACCCGCTCCCGCTCCCGGATTGCCAGGTCGACGGTTTCCTGCAGGTGTTCAACATCGCCAAGGGCGGCGAGGGCCGCGGCCTGTGCGATGGCATTCGTATTGAACGGCGTGCGGGCGCGGTTCAGATAGTCCGTCAGGCGCCTGTCTCCGGTGATCGCGAATCCGATCCGCAGTCCGGCAAGGCCATAGGCCTTGGAGAAGGTCCGAAGGATGATCCAGTTCTTCGAGCTGGCCTTCAGGTCCTCGAGGGCCGAGGCGTAATCCTCCCCCTCGGCATATTCGACATAGGCCTCGTCGATCACCAGCAGCGTATCCTCGGATACGGCATCGATGATGTCTCGCATTTCGTCCCGGCGAAGCCACGAGCCCACCGGGTTCATCGGATTGGAGAACATGATCATGCGCGGAGCGCGCCGGACCGCGGCCAGAAGCGCCGGGAAATCGATCTCGAGGTCGGGGCGGACCGTGATCCGTTCGACGTTTCCTCCCATCAAGACAGCGTAGTCCTCATGGAGAGGGAACGAGGGGTAGAGCGTGGTGACGACGTCGCCGTCGCGGACCGCCGCGCGGCAGATCACGCCGATCAGGTCCTCCGAACCGTTGCCGAGGACGACCTGCCCGGGCGAAACCCCGAACTTGATCGCTATTGCCTCGCAAAGCGCCTTGCCTTGCGGATCGGGATAAAGGCGGAAGAGATCGCCCGGCGATGCGAGGCAGTCCGTGACTTTTTGCGAAGAGCCGAGCGGATTCTCGTTCGACCCCAGCTTCGATATCGTCTCCACCTTGTATCTGGCGCGGACTTCCGCGAGCGTAAGGCCGGAATTGTAGGGCGGAATTCGCTCCAATTCGCTTCTTATGGGAAGATCGCGTTCGCTCATGTCGGGGCTCCTCGTCCTGTGTGCAGGCACAATGCACATATTCCGCGCAATATGTATAGACATAGAAAGTGAAAAACATGTATAGACATAAGAAAGAAATGGTGTTTCAGTGGCGGCGGATCGAAGTGAGGGAGCACTGATGAGCCGACCGATATTCTCGCTTGAAGGCAAGGTTGCGATCGTGACCGGTGCCAGCCGCGGGCTTGGCCAGGCGATCGCCGTCGCTCTGGCGGAGGCGGGGGCCGACCTGTTCGTCACGGCACGCGACGTATCCTCTCTCGATGAAACCAGGGCCAGAGTCATGGCCAGGGAGCGCAAGTGCCATGTGGCCGCGCAGGATGTCCGCGACCTCTCCTCCATCGCCGCGACGGTCGCGTCGTGCCGCGAGAAGCTCGGGCGTATCGACATCCTGGTGAACAATGCCGGTTTCGAACATGTCAGCCCTTCGGTCGATGTCAACGAGTCCCTGTGGGATGCGATCGTCGATACCAATTTGAAAGGTGCGTTCTTCTGGTCGCAGGCGGTGGCGCGGGCGATATCAGAGCAGGGCGGCGGCGGAAGTATCGTCAACCTCTGCTCGCTGACGTCCTTTGTCGGCATCCCGACGGCCGTTCCCTACACTTCCTCGAAATCCGGCCTACTCGGCATGACGCGGGCGCTCGCGGCGGAGTGGGCAGCTTCGGGGATTCGCGTGAATGCGATCGCGCCGGGTTATTTTCGCACGGCAATGACCGAGGATTTCTATCAGGATGCCGCTTGGCAGGATCGGATGATATCGAAGATTCCGCAGCAGCGCTTCGGGAAAGACGAGGATATCGGCGGCGCCTTGGTGTTTCTTTGCAGTGAAGCATCGGCCTATGTTACGGGTCACTGCATCCCGGTGGATGGAGGATTCCTTGCTTCCATATAGCGGGAATGCCGAGCGCTTTTGCGTGGGAATGCCGCAGTTGCACAAAGTATAGGCAGATGCGACGACCGCTTAAAAGATTGACGCTGGGTGGCCTTATATGTATATACATGAATAGCTGCGTAGCTTAGATTTGCGGGCGGCGGTATGCCTGAAGTTCAGGTGGAAAGACGATCAAGGGGGACTGAATGAACCTTTCAAAAGGCGAGCGGGAGGGTGCGGCTGCGGAAGTCGCCGTTTCAGTCAAGAATGTCGGGATGCGGTATGGCGATTTTTACGCCGTGCGCGACGCCTCCTTCGATCTGCCCAAGGGCAAGTTCCTGACTATTCTCGGCCCGTCCGGCTCCGGCAAGACCACGCTTCTGCGCCTGATCGCGGGCTTCGGCCAGCCGACCTCCGGCGAGATCTTCATCGGCGGCCAGCCCGTCAGCGCCGTGCCGCCGCACAAGCGGGTCATCGGCATGGTCTTCCAGAAGCTCGCGCTGTTCCCGCACATGACCGCGGCGCAGAACGTCGCCTTCCCGCTGAAGATGCGCCGGCGCGACGCGCGGACCATCGCCGACCAGGTCGAGCGGTATCTCGATCTGGTCAAGCTCGGTGGCTTCGGCTCGCGGCGCATCCATGAGATGAGCGGCGGTCAGCAGCAGCGGGTCGCCATCGCCCGCGCCCTGGTCTTCGAGCCCGACCTGCTCCTTCTCGACGAACCCCTCGCCGCGCTCGACGTGAAGCTGCGGGAGGAGATGCAGCTCGAATTCCGCCGCATCCAGAAGGAGCTGGGGGTGACGACGATCAACGTCACGCATGACCAGAGGGAAGCGCTCGTCGTTTCCGACGAGGTGATTGTGATGAACGACGGCGTGATCCAGCAGCGCGCGAAGCCGGTGAACGCCTATCGGACGCCGGAAAACGCTTTCGTCGCAAACTTCATCGGCGTCACCAATTTCCTTGCCGGTCCGGTCTCTTCCGTCTCCGCGAACGAGGTGTCGTTCCGGTGCGCCGCGCGCGAGCTTCGCGGCGTTTCGGTCGGCTCGGGGCCTGCCATCGAGGTGGGGGCCTCCTGCTCGGGCGCGATCCGCGCGGAGCAGATCCGCATCGCCGCCACGCCCGACAGGCTGGGGACGCTGGCGTTTCAATTCGCGGGTGAGGTCATCGACGCCATTTTCGAAGGCGAGCGCATGGTCTACGAGGTAAATGTCGCGGAGCTCGGCGGCGTGTCCCTCCGAGTTTTCGACCACGATCCCATCGGTCACACGCAATTCCTGCCGGGCGAGAGGGTCCTTGTCGGCTGGAATCCCAAGGACATGCATGTCTTTGGCAATAACCATAGCCAGAATTGAGGAGAACAGCATGCCTGACGATAAACTTCTCTCGATGCCCATCAGCCGTCGCTCGGTTCTCGGCACTCTCGCCGCCACGGGCGCAGCCGCTGCTTTTTCACCCCTCGGCGTTCCGCGCGCCTTTGCGCAGGAGCCCGAGAAACCGGCGGAAATCATCGTGCGCGCCTGGGGCGGTAGCTGGGTCGACAGCCTGAAGGCGGGCGTGTCCGACAGCTTCACCAAGCTGACCGGCATCGCCGTGCGCCACGATCTCACCGAGGACAATGAAATCCAGCCCAAGGTCTGGGCCGCGGTCGCGCAGAAGCGCGTGCCGCCGATCCACGTCAACTGGGACACCACGACGAACGCCACCAAGTCGGCGCTTCGCGGCGTGACGGAAGACCTTTCCGACCTGCCGAACCTGAAGAACACCACCGACCTTGCAAAGCCGGTCGGCCTGGACGGCTACCCGATCGTCAACACCTACGGCTATGTCTATGTCCTGGCCTATCGCCCCTCGGCGTTCCCGGACGGCCCGCCGAAGTCCTGGAAGGACCTGCTCGACCCGAAGCTGAAGGGCCGCATCGCGCTCTACAACGACGGCATCGGCTTCCACTTCCCGGCCCAGGTCGCCGGCGGCGGCAAGCTCGAGGATATCCCGGGCAACATGCAGCCCGCCTGGGACTTCATTGCCAAGATCAAGGAACAGCAGCCGCTCCTCGGCGAGGACCCGGACTTCACGACCTGGTTCCAGAAGGGCGAGATCGACGCCGCCTGCACGATCTCGACGAATGCGCGCGAAGCCAAGAAGAACGGCATCGAGCTCGCCTGGGTCGTGCCGGAGGAGGGGGCGAAGTTCGATACGGACGGCCTCTGGATTCCGAAGGGCCTGCCCGAGAACGAACTGTACTGGGCCAAGCAGTACATCAACCACGCCCTGACGAAGGAAGCGCAGCAGATCTGGCTGGACGGCCTCGGCCTTCCCGGCGTCGTCCCCGGCCTCACGCCGCCCGCCGACCTCGTGAACGACCCGTCCTACCCGACGACGGAGGAGGCCTTCAAGCACTTGATCCGCATCTCCTCGAAGGTGCAGGTCGAGAACGAAAGCGCCTGGTTCGGCAAGTTCAAGGAAATCATGCAGGGCTGATCCTGCGCGGCCCGCCGCCGGCCGACCTAGCCGGCGGCGGGCTTCCTCAAACAAGGTAAGCCGTCATGCGAAACTCCCGTGCCGCATATCCCCTGACGTGGCGCGTCATGGATGTGCTCGAGACCGTCTGCGCCCGCGTCTGGCCCGCGAGCCTGCACAGGGCATTGCCCTATCTGATGCTCCTGCCTGCCGTGGTGCTCGTCGGGCTGCTCGTGCTCGGCATGTTCCAGATAGGAGACGCGAGCCTGCGTGTCCTCGACACGAACACGTTCCTGTTTTCCGACTATTACAGCCTGGAGAACTACCGGCAGGCGATCACGTCCGGTTTCTTCGCCGTCGTGGCGAGCCGGAGCCTCATCGGGTCCGTCATCGTCACGGTGATAACCCTGATCTTCGCGTTCCCCTACGCCTATCTCATGGTCCGCACCAAATCCTCCGGCCTGCGCAAGTTCCTGCTGGTCGCGCTGTTCCTGCCGTTCTTCATCGGCCAGGTCGTGCGCGCCTATGGCTGGCTCATCATTCTCGGCAACCAGGGCATGGTCAACGAGGCGCTCGGCCTCGTCGGGGTCGCACCTTTGCGCCTGCTCTACAACTATCCGGCCGTGCTTTTCGGCCTCATCCAGTACATGTTGCCGTTCGCGGTCCTGATGCTCGCCCCGGCCCTTACGGCAATTCCCGAAGAGCTCGAATCGGCCGCCGGCTCCCTCGGGGCCGACTGGGTGCGCACGTTCCGGCATATCGTCCTGCCGCTGGCGCGGCCGGGCCTTGTCGGCGCGGGGCTCGTGGTCATGACGCTCTCGCTCACCGACTTCGCCATCCCGGCGATCCTCGGCGGCGGCTCGCAGGACTTCATCGCCAACGCCATCTACGACCAGTTCTTCCGCACCTCTAACCAGGGCCTCGGAGCGGCGCTCTCGCTCATGCTCGTCGCCGTCGGCTCGATCATGGTCGGCGTGGTGTTCGCTGTGTTCGGCGCGGGAACCCTTGCCATGACGGGAGAGCGCAAATGATCGGCAGCCGCAGCAAGAATATCGTCATCTGGACGTTTGTCGCGATCTCCCTGATCCTGCTCTCGGCCCCGACGATCGTGGTCCTCGGCGCGTCCTTCACCGCCGGCAACATCATCACCTTCCCGCCGCAGGGCCTTTCGCTGAAGTGGTACGGGGCGATCCTCGGCGCCTCCGACCTGCGGCAGGCATTCGTGCGTTCGCTGATCGTCTCGGCGATCTGCACGATCGTATCCATTCCGATCGGCACGCTGGCGGGCATCGCACTCGCCAAGTACAAGGTGCGGTTCGAGAAGGCGATCCAGATCTATCTCCTGCTGCCCTTCACGATCCCGCTGATCGGGTCCGGCATCGGCATGATGCTGGTGTTCGGCAATATCGGCGTGCTGGGCCGGTTGTGGCCCGTCGGCGTCGCGTGCTGCGTCATCAACCTGCCCTTCATGATCTGGGCGGTCACGGCCAGCGCCAGCAACCTGAACGAGGACCTCGAGCTGGCGGCGGCCAATTGCGGCGCGCCGCCGCTCCAACGCTTCCTCTACATCACGCTGCCCGCCGTCCTGCCCGGCGTGATCACCGGCTCGCTTCTGATGTTCATCCTCGCCCTCAACGAGTTCCTGGTCAGCCTGCTTCTCGTCGATGCCCGAAGCGTCACGCTTCCGGTCCAGATCTACAACTCGATCCGGTCGATCATCACGCCCGATCTTGCCGCGATCTCGGTCGTGTTCATCGTCTGCGCCGGCATCGCGATCACGCTGCTCGACCGGCTCGTCGGCCTCGACATCTTCCTCAAATCCAAATGACGCCTCCGTCGGAACCAAGGTGGAAATTGAAATGACCAACGTCTCCTTCCATGAATATGCAAAGCTCGACGCCGAGCAGAAGGCCGCACTTCTTCGCCGCTCCGAAACCGACATTTCCGGTTTCATCGAAAAGGTGAAGCCCATCATCGAGGCGGTCAAAACGGAAGGCGACGCCGCCGTCGCCCGCTTCGGCCGCGATCTCGACAAGTCGACCATCACCGAGAAGGACATCAAGGTCACGCCGGCGGAATTCGACGAGGCCTTCAGGAAAGTCGATGCCGACGTCATCAAGTCCATCGAGTTCGGCGTCGAGAATATCCGCATCTTCCATGAGGAGCAGAAGCCCGAGGCCATGTGGCTGAAGGAAATCCGCCCCGGCGCGTTCGCGGGCGACCGGTTCACGCCGATTTCCTCGGTCGCGCTCTACGTCCCGCGCGGCAAGGGCTCCTTCCCCTCGGTCACCATGATGACGTCCGTGCCGGGCGTCGTCGCGGGGGTTCCGAACCTCGCCATCGTGACGCCTCCGGGCCCTGACGGCACGGTCGATGCCGCAACGCTCGTCGCCGCACGCATCGCGGGCGTCGAGACGGTCTACAAGGTCGGCGGCGCGCAGGCCGTGGCCGCCGTCGCCTATGGCACGGAGACGATCAAGCCGGCGCTCAAGATCGTCGGCCCCGGCAGCCCCTGGGTGGTCGCCGCCAAGCGCCTGCTGGCGGGGGTGATCGACACCGGCCTGCCCGCCGGCCCGTCGGAAGGCATGATCTTCGCCGACGATACGGTCGACGGCGGTCTGGCGGCCATGGACCTTCTCATCGAGGCCGAGCACGGCCCCGACTCGTCCGCCTATCTCGTCACGCATAGCCGCCGCGTCGCGGAAGAAGCCCTTGCCTCCCTTCCCGATCACTGGTCGCGGATGACGGAGCAGCGCGTCGGTTTCTCCACCACCGTTCTTACCGGCAGGAACGGCGGGATCGTGCTCACGTCGTCGCTCGAGGAAAGCTACGCGTTCGTGAACGCCTATGCGCCCGAGCACCTGGAAATCCTTTCCGAAGACCCGTTCGCCCATCTCGGCCACATCACCGAAGCAGCGGAAATCCTCATGGGCCCGCATACCCCGGTCAGTATCGCCAACTTCACCCTCGGGCCGAACGCCGTTCTGCCGACCAGCCGCTGGGCGCGCACCTTCGGTCCGCTCTCGGTGAACGATTTCGTGAAGCGCAGCTCCATCGGCTATGTCACGAAGAGCGCCTATCCGCTGTTCGCCGGTCACGCCCACAAGCTGGCGGTCTACGAAGGGTTCTCCTCGCATGCGAACGCCGTCTCGCCGGTCCGTGAACAATACCTGACCAGGCGGGGCTGAGCCGATGAAGGCGGTCAGGCTCCATGATGCGCTGGATCTGCGGGTGGAGGAGGTGGAAGCGCCTTCGCCCCCGCCGCCGGGCTACGTGAACCTCAAGGTCCGCGCGGCCGGCATCTGCGGCTCGGACCTGCACAATTACCGCACGGGCCAGTGGATCAGCCGCCGCCCCTCGACCGCTGGGCACGAATTTTGCGGCGAGGTCATCGCCGTCGGCGATGGCGTCACTGATCTCAAGGCCGGAGACTACGTGTCCGCCGACTCGCGGGTCTGGTGCGGCGCCTGCCCGGCATGCCTGAGCAGCCGGCGCCATGTCTGCGAGAAGCTCGGCTTCGTCGGGGAGGTGTGCGAGGGCGGCTTCGCGGAGCAGGCCCAATTGCCGGCAAGGCTTCTGGTGCGCCACGACAGGTCGCTCGCCCCGCGGATCGCCGCCATGGCGGAGCCCCTGGCTGTCGCGCTGCACGCGGTACGCCGGCTGGCTCTGCCTGCCGGAGAGCCGATCCTGGTCATCGGCTGCGGCACGATAGGTGGCCTCAGCGCCCTGCTGTTCTCGAAGCTCCATGACGGTCCGCTCCTCCTCGCCGATCTCAATGCGGACAGGCTGGCGCTCGTCGAAGACGTGACGGGCGGACGCCGCGTCGAACTCGGCAAGGCTTCCATCGAGGCGCTGCTGGGCGACCGGCGCCTGCGCTACGCGCTGGACGCGACGGGAAGCGTGCAGGCGATCCGCGCCGGGCTCGACCTTCTGTCCGGCGGCGGGGCCTTCGCTCTCGTCGGGATAAGCCACGGCAGGATCGACCTCGACCCCAATTTGCTGGTCGAGCGCGAGATCGGGCTGCTCGGATGCCACGCCTTCAACGACGAGCTGCCGGAAGCGGTTTCGCTCCTGCCCGCTCTCGCACCAAGCCTGGACCGGCTCTGCGATCCGATCCCCACCCTGGACGACGTTCCCGGCACTTACGGGAAGCTCCTCGAAGGCGGCTCCTCGAAGCTCAAGTCGGTCGTCGAACTCGATTGAACGCGGGCCCGGTGCGCCCGGGCCAGACGATAACCATCGGCCCGGGCCTGTCCCGGTCCGCAAGCGATCCAAGTCGCCGGGAGCAATAGGATGACTGCCCAATCCAGCCGCACAGCCGAGATCCGGCATCGCGCGAAAAGCCGGGACGGTACGGCGGAGGCCCTGCTGAAGGACCTCCTGCGCGACCTGTTCCAGGTCGACGCGTCCAATGTGAAGATCAATCACGACCAGTACAGCCTCAATTCGCTGAACGGCTTCTTCGACACCGGGGAGGGGGAGTTTTTCTTCAAGTTCCATCAGGAGGAAGGCGAAGAGGCGATGAGCGGCGAATATTATCGCGCCGACATCCTCGCGAAAGCCGGCCTGCCGGTCGACCAGCCCGTGCTCATGTCCGTCCTTCCCGGCGAGCAGATTCTGGTCTACCGCCGTCGCCGCGACCCCCGCTTCTCGGATGTCCTGCGGGAGCTGGACCTGAACGACGATCCGCACCGCCGCGCGATGGCCGTTGCGGCCGAGCGAAAGCTCAGCCGGGAGGTTCTCGGCGTCTATCTCGAGACCCTTCATCCCATCACGCCCGATCAGGCGGCCGCCGAACCGGTCAACCGCCTCTTCTTCGAGCGGTTGATCGATCCCGCGACGGGCGCGTTTCCCGGCGGCCGCTTCAAGAGCTTCTATGTGGACCGGGAATTCGCCTTCCCGGGCGTGTCGCTGTCGTGGGATGCGTTCTCGAACGCGCGTTTCCGGATCAACGGCGTCGAATACGCCGAGACCGTCGGCGCGCTGTTCGAGGCTTCGCATGCCCGCATCGCTCCGCGCAGGCTCGCCGACGCCGGCGGGGTCACGGCGCACGGCGATGCCCACAACGCCAATGTCTGGTTCTCGCAAAGCGGGGACACCGCCTCCCTTTCGTTCTTCGATCCCGCCTTCGCCGGCGAGCATATTCCCACGCTTCTCGCCGAGGTGAAGACCACGTTCCATAACGTGCTCGCCCATCCCCTCTGGCTCTACGACCCTGCTCTGACGGCCGAGACCTACGATGCCATGGCGGAATTCTCCGGCGGCATCCTCGACGTGACGACGAACTGGACGCCGAGCCAGGTGCGCAAGGAGCTGCTCGGCGTGAAGGCGACCGACATGTGGAAGCCTCTTCTCAGGACGCTCGACGACCGGGGAATGCTGCCGGACGACTGGCGCCGTGTGGTGAAGCTGGGCCTCTTCCTGTGCCCGACCCTGGTGATGAACCTGCGCGCCGGCGCGACGACCCACAATCCCGTCTCGTCGCTGATCGGATTTTCGCTGGCCGTCATGGCGGGAAGCGAGCCGGTGGCTGGAACGGACTTCCTGACGGAATTCTTCGATGCTATCGACCCGCGAGCGGGCGTGTGACAGGAGTGCCGCTCCGGCATCGAGCCGGTCGGCCATGGACAGGTTTGACAACAGATGATCGTGAATGTCGAAGATTTCCGCCTTGCCGCGAAGCGGCGTCTTCCGAAGATATTTTTCGATTACATCGACGGCGGCAGTTTCGGTGAGGAAACCCTGCGGCGAAACCGCAGGGACTTCGATGGGATCGCCCTCAGGCAAAGCGTCCTGACCGGCCACGGCGCGCAGGATCTCACGACGACGTTCCTGGGGCGGCGTTCGTCGATGCCCCTCATGCTCGGGCCTGTCGGCTATCTCGGCCTCTACCGGGGCGGAGGCGACATTCTCGCCGCCAGGGCCGCGGCGAAAGCCGGGGTCGCATATTGCCTTTCGACATTCTCCCTCAAATCCATCGAGACCGTCGCTCGCGCCGCCGGAGGAAACCGGGACTTCCAGCTCTATGTCCTCAACGACAAGGGCTTGACGGAGGAACTGCTCGCGACGGCCGAGCGGGCGGAGGCCGGCGCGCTGTTCGTGACGGTCGATACCGCCATTACGGGCATTCGGGAGAAGGACGTGCGGAACGGTTTCCGCGCCGCAACGCGCCCGACGCTGAAAATGCTCGCCAACATGTCGACCCGCCCCTCCTGGTGCGCCGACATTCTGCGCGCCGGCACGCCCTCGGTGGAGGTTCTCGCCCACAGGCCCGAATTCGGCAAGGGCGCGCTGGAGCAGGCGGCCAACCTGTCGCGCAGGATAGACAAGACCCTGGACTGGGCGCAGATCGAATGGCTTCGCGACCGCTGGAAAGGCAAGCTCGTCATCAAGGGCATCCTCGAGCCGGACGATGCCGTGAAGGCACGCTCGGTCGGGGCCGACGCGATCGTGCTCTCCAACCATGGCGGACGCCAGCTCGATTCCGCCGCCTCGACGATCAGCGTTCTGCCGGAGATCGCCGACAGGGCGGGGGGCGAATTGGAACTCCTCATCGACAGCGGCTTCCGTCGTGGATCGGACATCCTGAAGGCCCTCGCCCTCGGTGCATCCGGTATCCTTCTCGGCCGGGCCTATGCTTTTGCCCTCGCAGCCGAAGGCGAAGCGGGCGTTGCCAGGATGCTGTCGATTCTGGAAAGCGAGATGACGATCAATCTGGCTCTGATGGGGCTCGGCTCGGTTTCACAGTTGCAAGCCAAAGGGGCAGCGGCGCTTCGAACCGCCTCGCGGCACGGCTCAGACATCAAGCCGGGTTAAGGGCGGCCGCTTCGTCACAATGACCTGCACCGCGATTTCGGGTTGGCCGGGGCCGGAAACTCGAAATCTCCTTCTGCCGGTAGCAGGATTGCGAGGAAAAAAGCGGCAGCACGTCATTGCCAGTCGGCGCCGGGGATCGCCTGTACGAGCTGGCGGGAATAGGCTTCCTGCGGATTGCGGAAGATCTGCATCGGCGTTCCGGCCTCGACCACCCGGCCCCGGCTCATCACGATCACCTGGTCGCAGATCTGGCTGGCGACGCGCAGGTCGTGGGTGATGAAGATCATGGCGAGGTGCTTTTCGGCCTGCACCTCGGCGAGCAATTGAAGGATCTGCGCCTGGATCGAGACGTCGAGCGCTGAGACGGCCTCGTCGGCGATGATGATCTGCGGATCGAACATCAGGGCGCGCGCGATGCCGACGCGCTGGCGCTGGCCGCCCGAGAATTCGTGCGGATAGCGATCATAGGCGGCCGCGCCAAGGCCGACGCGCTCCAGGAGGCCGATCGCCCGGCGATGCGCCTCCTCCCGTCCGAGCCCGTGGGCGACCGGCCCGACGGTCAGCGAGGTGCCGACGGTCAGGCGCGGATTGAGAGACGCGAAGGGATCCTGGAAGATCATCTGGATGCGTGGCCGCAGCGGGCGGAACTCCGCTTCGCTCATCGGCCGAATGTCGCGCCCGCCGAGCAGTATCTCGCCCGCATCCGCCTCCACCAGCTTCATCAGGACCTTGCCCATCGAGGACTTGCCGGACCCGCTTTCGCCAACGACGCCGAGTGTCTCGCCGCGGCGGAGCGTGAAGGAGATATCGTCGACGGCCGGAACGACCCGTTCCTTGCCGAAGAGGCCCGCATGGCTGCGATAGGTTTTCTTCAGGCCGCGCACTTCCAGCACGGTGTCGGCCTCCTTCGCCTCGTTCTCCGCCTCCCGCAGGCGGGGCACGGCGGCGATCAGGCGGCGCGTATAGGGATGCTGCGGATTGCGCAGCACGTCCTCGGCGGTTCCTTCCTCGACGACCAGTCCCTTTTCCATCACCACGACCCGGTCGGCGATGTCGGCGACCACGCCGAAATCGTGGGTTATGAACATGACGCTGGTGTTCTTCTTCGCCTGGAGCCGGCGGATGAGATCGAGAATCTGCGCCTGGATGGTGACGTCCAGCGCCGTGGTCGGCTCATCGGCGATCAGCACGTCGGGGTCGAGCGCGAGCGCGATGGCGATCATCACACGCTGGCGCTGGCCGCCGGAAAGACGGAAGGGATATTGCTTGCGGATGACCGGGGGATCGGGCAGCCCGACCTCGCTGATGAGCTCCAGCACGCGCCGCTGGCGCTCCGCCCGGTTCGCCACGCCATGAGCCGCGAGCACCTCGTCGATCTGCTGCTCGATGGTCATCAGCGGGTTGAGCGCGGAGAGCGGGTCCTGGAAGATCATCGAGATCGCCTTGCCGCGCATCTGGCGCCGCTCGGCCTCCGTCAGGGCGAGCAGGTCGCGCCCCTTGTAGAGGATTTCCCCGCCCGTCGCCTTCATGGCGGGCGGCAGGAGGCCCATGACGGTGCTGGCGGTCACGGACTTGCCGGAGCCGCTTTCGCCGACGATGCAGAGAATCTCGCCCTGCCTCAGATCGAGCGACACGCCCTTCACCGCATGGCTGCGTTCCATGTTCCTCGGCAGGCTCACGTCGAGCGAGCGCACGCTCAGAACCGTTTCGGCGGGATTGCGGTGAAGGTCGGTCATGGTGTCTCCTGTCGCTCGCGCGGGTGGTTCAGGGCTTGGGCACGACCATCGCGAACTTGCGGAAGGGCGTGAGCACGTCGAGCCAGGCGGTCTCGCCCTTCGGCACGACGACGATCGTGCCGGGGCCGATGCGCTTGGTCTCGCCCGCGCCGATGCGGCAGTCGGCCTCGCCCTCGATCACCACGAAGGTCTCCTCCAGCGCGCGGGCGGGGTAGGGGTAGATGCCGGGTTCGGCGATCCAGACGGCAGCCTTGACGGCGGTGGCGCTGTCGCCCTGGTCTTCCCAGATCATGCGGCGGTAGGATTGCGCTCCGTTTTCCGCCACGGCCGCCTCGGTGCGGCCGGCATCGTCCTTCACGTTCCAATAGATCGACATGGTTCGTCCTTCCTCTCAGTAATGCGGCGGCAGTTCCACGCCATCCCGCTTGCTCATGAAATTGTCGACCACGCGCATCTCGCGCAGCTTGTAGCTCGGGCCGTAATCCATCCACCACGGCGCGCGGTGCAGCGGCTCGACCCTGAGGTCGAGGTCCTGCTCCGGCATGCCCGTGGCCCAGTCGGCAAGAATGCCGCCGAGCATGGTGCCGGTCGGCACGCCGCGGCCGGAAAGGCCGGTGAGCGCGACGACGCCCGGTGCAAGGCCGTAGAGACGGGGCACGGTGCGGTACTGCATGTCGAGCTCACCGAACCAGAAATAATCCCAGCGCACCTCTTCCGTCAGTTGCGGATGCAGCCATTTCAGCCGGTCGGTCATGACCTTCTTGGAATAGTCGAGATCCCGGCCGCGCGGTCCGCGCAGGAACATCGAGGCGACGATGCGGTTGTCGGCGCTCCACTTGTAGCAGTAGAAGTCACCGCGCCCGTCGATCATCGTCGTGTTCCGCGGCAACACGGTTTCTCTCGCCCGGTCGGAAAGCGGATTGGTGGCGCAGACATAGACCGGCATGATGCGGTAGCTCTTGTCGAGGCCGGGCCAGCCGTCCACCGTGTAGGCGCCGGTGGCGAAGATGACCTTGTCGGCGATGACATGGCCGGTCTCGCCGATCACCTTCCACTTGCCGCCGAACCTCTCGCAGCGCAGCGCCGGCGAGCGGGTATAGAGCGTGGCGCCCTCGCTTATCGCCGCCGCCGCCAGGCCGCGGGCATATTTCAACGGATGGATATGCGCGCCCTCCTCATGCAGCCAGCCGCCGAAGAGGCGGGGGCTGCCGGTGATGCGCTCTATCTCCGCACGGTCGATCATGCGGGTGCGCGCGCCGACGGCGTTGTAGCTTTCCGTCTTGTGCTCCAGCGGAGGCAGGTGGCCAGGGCGCATCGCACCGATGACGAGGCCGCTCTGCACCCACTCGCAGTCGATGGCGTAGCGCCGGATATATTCGGCCGCGCGGTCGGCGGCGCGCGTCTGGCGGTGGATGAGGCGCTCGGCCCAGGGCTGGCCGAGAAGCGAGCGGATCTTGTCCAGCGAATAATAGGAGAAGGTCGGGCTGCAATGGCCGGCATTGCGGCCCGAGCCGCCGTAGCCGGCTTCCTCGCGCTCGAGAATGGCGACCGAGACGCCCTTGCGCCGAAGCTCTATGGCCGTGGTGAGCCCGGTATAGCCGGCCCCGACCACACAGACGTCGACCACCTTCTCTCCGGCTAGCCGCTCGGTCTGCGGCGGCGGTAGTGCGGAGGCGAACCAGTAGGATTGATCGAAGGGGGAAAACTTTGTCATCCTGTCACCCGTGATGTGAACGCACGTCGAGGGCGTCACGCAGCCCGTCGCCGATGAAGTTGAAGCCCGTGACGGCGATGGTGATCGCAAGGCCGGGCACGATGGCGAGCCAGGGCGCGGCGGCGAGATATTGCTGCGCGCCGTTAAGCATGTTGCCCCAACTCGGCAGCGGCGGCTGGATGCCGTAGCCGAGGAAGGAGATATAGGCCTCCATCAGGATGGAGCGCGCGACCGTGAGGGTCGCCGCGACGACGATCGGTCCCATCACGTTCGGCAGGATCTCGCGGAACATGATCCAGCCGTTCGACAGGCCAAGCATGCGCGCGGCCATGACGAACTCGCGCTCGCGCACCGATTTCACCTCCGCCTCGACGATGCGCGCCACCTCCATCCAGCTCGTGAAGGCGATGATCAGCGTGATCATCATCGGGCTCGGTTTGATGAAGGCGGCGAGCGTCAGCAGCAGGAAGACCGAGGGGAAGGAGAGGAAGGCATCGACCAGGCGCATCAGCGCGGTTCCCGTCCAGCCGCCGCGATAGCCGGCGACGACGCCGACCACCGTGCCGATGACGGTGGAGATGACCATGGCGAGAAAACCCACCATCATCGAGACCTGTCCCGCGTGGAACAGCCGGGCGGCGATGTCGCGGCCGAGCGGATCGGTGCCGAAGATGTGCGCGCCGGTCAGCGGTGGGGCGAAGCGGGCGCGAAGGTCTATATAAAACTCGTCGAAGGGCAGAAGGTGCGGCCCGAGGAAGCAGGCGGCCGTCAGCCCGAGCACCATGGCGAGGCCGGCGATCGCCAGTGGATTGTTCATGAAGCGGCGGACCGCGCGGTTCCTGCCGAGCCGCCGGCGCGGCGTTGCGGGAGAAAGGGTGTTCGTCATCTGCCGCCTCCTATTCCAGGCGAATGCGCGGGTCGACGAAGGCGACCAGCAGATCGGCGAGAAGGTTTCCGATGAGCACGAGGATTGCCGAGAACATCAGGAGCCCCATGACGACCGGATAGTCGTTGTAGCCGAGGCTATCGAGGAACAGCCGCCCCATGCCGGGCCATGTAAACACCGTCTCCGTCACCAGCGCTCCACCGAGCAGCGTCGGCAGTTGCATGCCGGCAAGCGTGATCATCGGCAGCAGCGCATTTCCGACGATGTGCTTCATCAGGATGCGGCGCGGCGCAAGGCCCTTGGCGCGGGCGGTGCGCACGAAATCCTGGTTGACCACCTCCAGCGTGGCCGCCCGCATGTAGCGCGCCCAGATGGCGACGTTGACAAGCGCCAGCACGCAGGTCGGCAGGACGAGATGGACGAGGATATCCGGGAGCGACCCGTCGCCGACCGTATACATGTTGCCGGCCGGCAGCCAGCCGAGCCGCAGCGAGAAGACGAAGATCGCCACGAGCCCGACCCAGAAGGTGGGGATCGACAGTGCGACGAAGCAGGCGACCGTCATCGTATAGTCGAAGGCCGAGCCCTGCCGGATCGCGCTGCGGATGCCGATCCAGCCGCCGATCAGCATGGACAGGAGCGTCGAGGCGCCCATCAGCAGCAGGGTTGCGAAGAGATGGCTGTTGATCACCTCCAGCACCGGACGGCTGTCGCGGAAGCTCTTGCCCCAGTCGCCCTGCACGAGCTTCCACAGCCAGTCGAGATATTGCACGGGCAGCGGCCGGTTGAGGCCCATCTGCTCGGCGATGCGGTCCAGCGCCTCCTTGGTCATGCCCGGGGTCAACGCGTATTGCGACAGCGGGCCGCCGGGGGCCAGGTTGAGCACCATGAAGCCGATGAGCGAGACGAGCAGCAGGAGCACGACGCTCTGCCAGAGCCTGCCTATCAGAAATCGCGCCATTTCCGGATCCTTCCAGAGATTGCGGGGCCAAGGGACGGGGGGCGGGGAGGAAGAGGCGGCGGGCCGCCCCTTCCGGCCTGGGCGTTATGCCCAGCGCCAGCTGCGCACGTTCCAGGTGTCGATGCGGTTGTTGATGTTCGCCTCGACGCCCTGGATGCCGGCCTTGTAGCCACGGATATTGGCGTACTGGAACAGCGGCAGGAAGGGCAGGTCGTGCCGCATGATCTCCTGGACGCGGCGATAGATCGGCAGCCGCTCCTCGGGGCTCACCACCGCGCCGCCCTTCTTCAGCAGCTCGTCCACCTCGGGATTGTTGTAGACCCAGGTGTTCTGGCCGTTGCCGCCCTTGGCGGGGGAGGCGGTGGAAAGGAAGTAGTCGGACGTATCTGGATCCGGCCCCGTCAGGCAGCTGAGGCCGGCGAGCGCCATGTCGAACTGCGAAAGCATCCAATGGTCGCCCCACATGACGGCCGGCGGCAGGTTGCCGATCTTCATGTCCACGCCGATCTCGCGGAAGGACTGCTGCAGAAACTGCTGCGCCTGCTCGCGCAGGTGATTGCCGGAGGTGGTCGAGCAGGTGAAGGAGAGCTTCACGCCGTCCTTCTCGCGGATACCGTCCGCGCCGGGCGTCCATCCGGCTCCGTCGAGCAGGGCCCGCGCCTTGTCCAGGTCGTATTGCTGCACGGGCAGGTCGGGATTGTAGTAGTAGGATTCGCGCGGCACGTAGCTTTCGGTCGGCTTCGGCACGCCGTAATAGAGCGCATCGATGATGGTCTGCTTGTCGACGGCGTAGTAAAGCGCCTCGCGCACCGCCTGGTCCTTGAACTGCGGCCGTTCCAGATTGAGGCTCAATCCCTCGAAGAAGGGCGCCCCAATGACCTCCACCACGCGGTCGGGGAGCGTCTTGGCTTCCTCGTAATTGTCGGGCGAGATCCATTGCAGCGCCAGGACGTCGATGTCGCCGGTCTTGAGCTGCGTGTAGAGCACCGTCATTTCGGGGATGTATTTCAGCACCACTCGTTCGAGATAGGGCCCGTCGCCGAAATAGTCGGCATTGGCTTCCAGCTCGATATGGTCGCCCGGAACGCGTTCCTTCCATTTGAACGCGCCGGTGCCGATCGGCGCGTTGTTGAACGGCGCATTGTTCAGGTCGGCGCCCTCGAAGGCATGCTTGGGCACAATGAAGGTCGAGGCGAGAATGGCGGCATAGGGCGCGAAGGGGCTTTCCATGCGCCAGGTGATCTCGGTCGGCGAGACCACGGTGAGGTCGCGAACCAGATTGTGGCCCGTGCGCCGCCAGCTGCGGAAATCGGGATTGACCAGCAGCTCCAGCGTGAACTTGACGTCCTCGGCGGTGAAGGGCTTGCCGTCATGCCATTTCACGTCGTCGCGCAGCGTCAGCTTCCAGTTCAGGCCGTCGGCAGAAATGCCGCCGTTCTCCACCGTCGGGACCTCCTTGGCCAGCAGCGGATAGAAATTGCCCTTGGCATCCACATCGAAGAGCGGATCGAAGATGGCGAAATGCACGCCCTCGTCCACCTCGATATGCAGGAGATGCGGGTTGAAGACCGTCGGCTCCTGCGAAAAGCCGACGACGATCTGCCCCTTCGGCGCGTCCTCGGCGCGGGCTGCGCCGGCCCCGAGGATGGACGGGGCCATGGCGACGAGTCCGGCGGCGCCGAAGAATTTCAGCCCTTGCCGGCGGGTGAACCGGAAATCCTTTTCAGACATGTCATTCTCCCAGTTTTGTGGTTGTTGGCGTTCCCTGGTCCGGCCGTTTTCGGCTTCTTGCTGTTCAGTATCCGGCGAGCAGCTCGATCTTCGAGCCGTCGACGAAGCGCTCGAGCCGGAATTCCTTGGGATCGACGACCGGCGTACGTCCCAGCACGAGATCGGCCATCAGCCGGCCCGCCCCGGGGCCGATGCCGAAGCCGTGGCCGGAAAAGCCGGTCGCGATGAAGAAGCCCGGGATTTTCGCTACGCCCGAAATCACCGGGATGGCATCCGGGGTGGCGTCGATGTAGCCGGCCCAGCGCTGGGCGACCTTTGCCGAGGCAAGCGCCGGAAAGGCCCTCTGCGCCGAGGCCATGGCCATGTCGGCCAGCTTGCGGCTCGGCTTGGGATCAAGCACGCGGCAATATTCGAAGGGGCTCGGCTCGTCGAGGCTCCAGCGGCGCGGCATGCGCGCCTCGTCGAGGAAGCGCCAGCCGGCGCGCAGCATCAGCGCGCGCCACTCGGCCTTCAGCGCCGGTACGAAATCGAGCGCATAGCGGAAGGAGGCCGGCACGATGTCGACGATGTTGCCGATGCCCGAGGCGATGGTGTAGCCGCCGTCCTGCCGCTTGCGGATGGCGAAATCGCCCGCCCACAACGCCTGCTCCGGGCCGCCGTCATGCGGCTCGGTGCGAAGGACGGAGTTCCTCACCTTCAGTTGCGGCAGGTGGATGCCGGCATCGAGGCTTCTGGTGAACATCTCCGACCACGCGCCGCCCGCCAGCACCGCCGCGCGGCAGCGGATCGTGCCGCGCTCGGTCACGACTGCCGAGACCGCGCCGCCGGACGTCTCGATGCCGCGCACGGCACATTCGGTCAGGATATGCGCGCCGCATTCGCGGGCGCGCTCGGCAATGGCGGGCGCCGCCTTCTGCGGCTCGGCCCGTCCGTCGTCGGCGCAGTAGAGGGCGGCGGGCGGGCGAAGGCGCGACTGCGGGAACATGGCCGCAAATTCCGCGCCCGAGAGCATCCGGCAATCGATGCCGAGCCCATCGATATGCTTCAGCCATTTCTCGTAGCCGGCGCCTTCCCGTTCGTCTTCCGCATTGAAGAGGATGCCGGCCTGCGTGAAGCCGGTGTCGCGCCCGGTCCGCGCGTTCAGCCCGTGCCAGATGCGCTGGGCTTCCAGCACCAGCGGGATCTCGCGCGGATCGCGCTTGGCCACGCGCACCCAGCCCCAGTTGCGGCTGGACTGCTCGTGGCCGATGCCGCCCTTTTCGCAGAGCGCGACGCGCTGGCCGGCCTCGGCCAGCTCCAGCGCCGTCGAGACGCCGATGATGCCGCCGCCGATGACGACGACATCGACCTCCGCAGGCAGCTCGGCATCACCGTGAACGGGTACGACAAAGGGACCGGGCATCAGAAGAATTCCTCGGCTTGGCAGTTGACGGAGAATTCGGCGACGCTTGCCTCGTTGGGCAGGTCGACCAGCATGGAGACGACCCGCGCGAGGTCTTCCGGACTGGTCATGGCCTCGGCCGGACGGCCGGAAAGGGACAGGCCCATGTCCGTCGCCACGAATCCCGGGCAGACCGCGGTGGCGCGGATGCCGTCGTCGAAGCCGGCATGGCGGATGCCGTGGGCCAGCGCCACGGCGGCGAATTTCGACATGGAATAGCTGCCCGAAAGGGCCGACTTGACCCGTTTGCCGGACAGCGAGGCGACGATGATGACGCGGCCGCGCCCAGCGGCGCGCAAATCGTCCCAGGCCGCGCGCACGAGCCGGCGCGGCGCGAAGGCGTTGACCTCCATCATCGCGGCGACTTCCGCGTCCTCCGCCTCGATCACCGACTTGGCCACCATGATGCCGGCATTGGCGACAATGCAGCCGATCGGGCCGAAGCGGGCGCGGGTCTGCGCCACCCACTGAGCCTCGTCCTGACCTGTCGTCGCGTCATAGGCGCAGGCAAGAACGCTGTCGGTCGGCAGACCCGCCGCCCAGTCCGGCATCCGGCCGCCGCGCACCCCGAGGGAGACCTTCCAGCCGTCGGCGGCGAGGCGGATGGCCACAGCCGCCCCGATGCCCCTGTTCGCGCCGGAAATCATCGCCACGCCCCTGCTCATTGCTCTACCTCGCGCAGCCGGTTGAAGGCCTTCCGCAATATGTTGACCACGATGTCATGCTCCTCTCGCGTCATCAGCCCGGCGAAGAATTCGTCCGAATGAGCGACGATCAGCGTCTCGACCTTCGTTGCGAGCGCCGCGCCCTCCGCCGTCACGAAAAGCTCCTGGGCACGCTTGTCGTCCTCGGCGCTGCGGCGCGTCACCAGTTTGGCCCGCCGCAATTCGTCGACGGTCTTGACGGTGATCGACTTGTCGATGCCGAGCAGGGTGGCGATGGTGGTCGGCCGGATTCCGGGATGGCGGGCGATCAGCAGAAGCGAAGAAATCGTGCCCTTGCGGCCTTTGAAGCCGAGCGGCGCGAGCCGGTCGTCGAGATGGCGGCTGACGGCGATTTCGAACACGCGGACGTAAAAACTCAGGATGCCGTCGAGAACGCCCAAGTCCACCTGGGCCGCCAGTTCCTGACTTTTGCGCGTGCTCACCAACGGCCGCCTCACGGTTTGCCTTTGCAGGACGTTTCGAGGTCATGATAGGAAATTAGTTGAATTATTCAACTAATTTTTTGGATGCCAGCGATGAATGTTGATCGCGCCCCCAACATGCTCCGGACCGGATAGCAGTCAGTTTCTCGATCGGTTCGACCAGCGACGAGTTGCTGAGCCAGGAGGAGCCTTCTTACTGGGGCTTGCGAGTGGGGTTGGGGGTTCATATCGCAGCAAGACCTACATGTTTTGCGGAAAGCGCCAACCGAAGTTCAGGCCCCTCGTGCTTTCGCCGACATAGGTGCGGATGATCCCGATATTGTTCCGTGATGCGTAGGCACCTACAATGCAGCCATGAAGAAACTGCGTTCCGCACATGCGCCTCAGTCTCCCGAAGGCCCCTACGAGCACGAGGGAAGTTTCGTCCGGGGTACCCTCCAGAAGCAGGATCTGAACCGTTTTCTCGATTTCGTCGTCGCGCTCTATGATGAGGGCGAGCGTATATTCGGGGCGCAGGTCGCGCAGCGCGACATGCGTATCGTCATCGAGCTGGTGCGCAATCACCTGTCGGGCGTACTGGTAACAAAATCGTCTCTCGCTGCGTCGTCCGGGCTCTCTTATGGCACCGCGATGCGGGCGATTGACGCCATGCTCGAGGCGAAGCTGATCGTCGCGCGACCGCGGACATCAACAGGACTTTCCTATTCGCTGCATCCTTCCGGCGACCTGATCTCGCGGTGGCATGCTTTCTCCCATCGCGGGGAGAGGTTGTTGCGGGACGTGACGACCGAGGCCGACGCGGAAAGGGGACCTTCGCAACGGCGCGCGGCGCCGGATGTCGCCGCCGGCATCATTCCCCCGCCGGTCGTTCTGGACAACAAGCTCTCGCTGGGGCGAGCGCTGCGCGTGCTGTTGCATGCGGATACCACCTTCATGGCGATGAGCGCGCTCAAGCGCCAGCTCGAACTCATTCTCGGCGTGCCGATCGAAGCCCATGCCCGCGCCATCGACCCGCTGCATGCGGAAATCGTGGCCAATAGCAGGCGGTCGCAATCGCGCTATGATCTTATCGCCTGCGATCTGCCATGGTTCGGCGAGATGGGGTATCGCGGGCGCCTGTTGCCGCTCGACGGGCTGATGGCCGAGAAGCCGGTGGACCTTGAGGATATCTACCCGGATGCGCTGGCAAGCTCACGCCATGGCGGCCGGCAGCTCGGCATTCCCATGTTGATGACCGGCGAGGTGCTGGCTTACCGCACCGACCTGATGCAGGAGCGGGGCTTGGAGCCGCCACGCACGGCGCAAGATGTGATCGGAGCCGCTCGGCGGCTCCATGACCCGGCAAAGGGCATTTTCGGAATCGTGTGGAATGGCGGCCGCGGCACGGCGCTGGGCCACAGCTTTATCATGATGATGGGTGCGTTCGGGCGCCCGATCGTCGATCTTCCGCGCACGGAGCGAGGTTTCGATGTCGCAGGCGCACGCGGCGAGGAACTGCGCCCGGCGTTTCTGTCGGAGGAGGCAAGGGATACGGTAGACTACATGCGGGCGCTGATCGAGGTGTCGCCGCCGAACATCCTCGACATCACCTGGTTCCAACGCGCGAGCATCTATGCCAACGGCGACGCGGCTCTGGCTTATTCGCATTCGCTGCTGGCCCACCTGCATGAGGCCGTTCCCCAATCGCCGGCCTATCGCAAGACCGGATATCTACCGCATCCAACAGGTCGCAACGGCCGGCCGATCGTACCGGTCGGCGGCTATGCCCTGGGAATACCCGCCAATATCGCGCCTTCGCGGATCAGCTCGGTGTGGGAGGCGCTGCGCGTGCTCACCTCGTCGAACGCAGTCAAGCTCTATCTCATGAACGGGAGCCTCGCGAGCTCGCGCATCAGCGTCAGCCGCGATCCGGAAATCCGCTCGATCTCGCCCTTCATCGGCGCCATCGATGACTTCAATACGAAAGGTTATCTCGGAATGTGGCCGCGTCCTCCTATCGTGGGCGTGCCTGAGATCATCGCCATTGCGGGCGAGGAAATTCACGATCTCTTGAGCGGTCGCAAGGCGGTCATGCGGGCCTTGACCGATGCGCAGAACCGCGCGGATGCTGTGATGCGTCAGGAAGGCCATTACTAGCCCATCCGCCGGCGAATGCGGCAACGCCGCGGTTTTATCCATTATGGATATATTTGAGACTGGTCTCCGGCGGCGGCCCGTCCTAGCGTGTGCTCATTCGAACCGCATATTGCGGAACGCAGTGGAGGCTGCGGGCACTGGGAAGGGCAGGGACCGGACGGCCGAGGCCGGAAGGATCACCGCGCAAGCACTATCAATAGAAGCCGGCAGACAGGGAGCGGCGGCCGCATGGCGCCGCGCCGGTGGACAGTCGCGTCCGGAGGAGAGACCGTCATGGCGTTCAAATACGCTTTCAATACATGGGCCTATTCGAGTTTTCCTGCTTGGGTTCCATCCTATTCGCTGGAGGAAACGATCCGGCGCATCGCGGCTATCGGCTATGATGGTATCGAGATCGGTTGCGCGGCGCCGCATGCCTGGCCGTCCCACCTTTCCCAAGAGCATCGCCGGGACCTGAAGGCGCTGATGGGCGATGTCAACCTCAAGCCCGTCTCGCTGCTGCCCGCCCCCGGTGGCGGACCGGGCAACAATCCGGCCTCGCTGCTCGAGGCGGAACGCACGGCCACGATTGCCCATTACAAGGACGTGGTCGACCTCGCCCATGATCTTGGCGCCGAGCGCGTCCTCTATATCGCCGGCTGGCGTTCCTTCGGCACCGGATACCAGCAGGCTTGGGACTGGAGCTTGACCGCACTCAGGGAAATCGCCGCGCATGCCCGCGACAAGGGCATCGGCATTAGCATCGAGCCGACCTCCTCGGACTCCAACCTGATCGACACGCCCGGGCAGGCGCTGCTGCTGCGGGAGCAGGCGGGGTCGGAGAATGTCAAGGTGATGTTTGACACCTTTCATGCGCTTTACCGGAACGAGGTCAGTTCCGACTACGTGCACGAAATGGCCGCGCATCTCGACCATGTGCATTTCGCCGATACCGACCGATTACCCCCGGGCGAGGGCGCGGTTGACTGGTACGGGGTCATGAAGGCGCTCAAGGATGTCGGCTTCAAGGGCTACCTGACCATGGAAGCGGGTTTCAGCGGCCGCAATTTCGATCCCGATCGGGTTGCCCGCAGCGCGATCAGTTACCTGAAGGATCTCGAAAAGACGCTGGATTGATTGTGTAGGGAGGAGGAAACCCAATGAAGCTTGAATTGAAACGGCGCGGGCTCGCCAAGGCGGCGACGTCGGTGATCATGCTGGCCACCGCATCGACCGCGCTGGCGCAGGAGAATGTCGTCACGCAATGGGACCAGTTTTCCAATGCCGGCATCACCGCCGCCGGCCCGGCGATGGATGAACTGATCAAGACATGCGAAGCCTCGCTTAAGGACGTCAAGATCCTTCGAACGGTGGTCCCGTCGATCGGCATCCGCGAGAGCTATCGGCTCGCCGTATCCGCCGACAAGATGCCGGACCTCGGCTATACATGGCCTGCCGCGTCGGTGCTGGCAGGATATGCCCGAACGGGCAAGGTGGCACCGCTCGACGACTACTACAAGAAGTACGGCTGGGAGAACGTCAACGCCTTCTATCGCGGCCGCAATTCCTACCAGGGCAAGCTCTACGCCGTTCCGATGGAGCAGGACCTGATGGGTATATACTATAACAAGGCGATGTTCGAAGAACTGGGCCTCGCCGTGCCGAAGACCTATGCCGAGTTCAAGGATGTCGTCGAAAAGATCAAGGCGGCCGGGCGCGTTCCGATCGCGTTCGGCAACCGTGACCGCTGGCCGGCCACCAACACGATGAGCCTGATCCTCGGCCTGACCGCCGGACGTGCGGGTGAAGAGAAGGTGTTCTTCGGCGACGAGCCCTGGAGCAATCCGAAGTTCAAGCTCGCGGCGGAGACATTCCAGCAATGGGCCAATGACGGATATTTCCCGCGGGGCTTCAACGGCATCGGTTACGACGAGGCGAACGCCCTGTTCCTGGGCGGCCGTGCGGCGATGACCATCACCGGCACCTGGGTGCTGCAGGACATGGCGCGGGGCGCCAAGTTCGATCTCGGCGTGTTCATGCTGCCGCCGATTGCCGACGACGCTCCCGCCGGGACGATGTGGGGCGAGGGTTCGCAGTGGCAGATCTCCGCTGCCGCGCCACAGAACGTCAAGGACGCCGCGGCGAGCTACATCGACTGCCTGACGTCCAAGGATAGCCGGAAGGTCTGGGTCGAAAAGGGGTATCTCGTCCCCATCGGCACGACGCCCGACGAACTGAAGAGCTGGGAAACCCTGCCCGTCGTGAAGGACTTCTACGCGGAGGGTCTCAAGACTCCGGACGCGAACTTCTATGACCTGCACACCACGGTCCCGGAGAGCGTGACGCAGGTGCTCTATCCCGAGCTTCAGAAGCTGATCGGCGGCGAGACGACCCCGGACGACTTCCTTGCCGCGATGCAGGCGTCTTGGAAGGCCGCCATCGACAAGGGGGAGCGTTGGGTCCCCTGACGCCGCCGCAGGAAACCGGATGGCGGCGTGAGCCGTCATCCTCAAGCATGGGATATGACGATGTATAGCAGCCGACAAGCCTGGCTCTTTGTGCTTCCCGCACTGTTGCTCTATGGCGCTTTCGTTGCAGTCCCGATCCTCCAGGTCGCTGCCTACAGCATGTTCTCCTGGGATAACGGGTCGATCAAGGCGTTCGGCGGCCTGTCGAACTACACCCGGCTCGTGTCCGACAACGTTTTCTGGACGGCGCTCGGCCACAACGCCATCTGGGCGGTGCTCACCCTGTGCTTTCCGCTGCTGATCGGCCTCGTCCTCGCCTCCATCCTGGCTGAACGCTCGCCGCGCCTCGTCAAGGTCATGAGCGCCGTCTATTTTCTGCCACGGACGATCCCGCTGGTCGTTGCCGGCATCATTTGGGGATGGATCTACAATCCGGTATTCGGACTTCTCAACTATCTTCTCGATATGGTGGGGCTCGGCTCGTGGGGCGGCGCCTGGCTCGCCGAGCCCGGCTCGGCGCTGATATCGCTCAACGCGGCCGGCGCCTGGACCTTCTACGGCTTCTGTGTCCTGATCTATCTCTCGGCGATCCAGTCGATCGATCCGTCGCTCTATGAAGCAGCATCGCTCGACGGCGCGAGCTGGGGTCAGCGTTTCCGCTTCATCACCGTCCCGCTGCTCAAGAGCACGACCCTGTTCCTCGGCCTTTACTCCGCGATCGAGGCCATGCGCTTCTTTGATCTGGTCTGGGTCACCACGCAGGGAGGACCCGGCTACGACACCGAAGTCCTGACCACGCATATCTACAAGACCTTCTTCCTGGTCGGCGACTTCGGCTATGCCGCAGCGCTCTCCGTGGTGCTGCTGGTGATCGTGCTTCTTGTCGGCGGCCTGAGTTATCGCATCCTGAGGCAGCCATGACCCGTACCTCGCGTATTCTTCAGCATATCGTCCTGCTGGTCTTCGCGCTCTATGCGCTGATGCCGATCTATCTGGTGCTGCTCGCCTCCGTTCGCAGCGAGGCCGACCTGTTCTCCGGGCCGCTTTCGCTGCCTTGGCCGATCGATTTCTCGAATTTCAGGCGCGTTTGGTTCGAGAGCGGCTTCTCGCAATTCATCGTCAACAGTCTGGTGATCAGTGCCGGCTCGACCCTTCTGGTCGTGCTGACGGCGCCGCTGGCGGGATTTGCCTTCGCCAAGCTCAAGTTCAGGGGCAAGGAGGCGGTCTTCGCGCTCTTTCTTGCGGGCCTGGTTGTGCCTGCACCCTCGGTGATCGTCGCGCTCTACGGCGACTTGCAGGCTTTGGGACTTCTCAACACCCGGATCGGGGTCATCCTGCCGCAAGCGGCGCTGTTGCTGCCGTTCTCCATCTTCATGATGCGTACGGTGATGGAGGATGTGCCGGACGAACTGCTCGAGGCGGCGGTCATCGATGGTGCGACCTTGTTCGAGACCTATGTAAAGGTCGTGCTCCCGGTGGTTCGCCCCGGCCTTCTGTCGCTGGCACTGATCGCCTTCCTGTTCTCCTGGCAGGAATATCTGCTGCCGCTCGTGGTGATTCAGGACGAAGCTCTCAAGCCGCTGACTGTCGGCGCCGCCACGCTCCAGGGTCGCTACGGCGTCGACTATGGCGGGATCGCTGCCGCAGGCATCATCGCCTTCGCACCGATCGTCGTCCTCTTCCTGATCCTCCAGCGGTCCTTCACCCGCGGGCTTACAGCCGGCGCCGTCAAGTAATCATTCGAGAATTCCGGAGTCATTCCATGAAAGCTGTCTTCCTCCCCGGCAACAAGCGTGTCGAAATCCGTGCCGTCGAAGTGCCGAAACCGCGTCAGGACGAGGTGCTCGTCCAGGTCAAGGCGTCCTGCATCTGCCGCAGCGACCTGAGCCTCTATTATGGCAATGCTGTCGTCGGCGGCGATGCGGCCGGGCGCTGCATCACAGGCCACGAGCCGGCGGGTATCATTGTCGAGGTCGGTTCGGCGGTACGGCAATTCAAGAAGGACGACCGGGTGGCGATCCATCTTGCCGTCGGCTGCGGCGTCTGCGCCTATTGCCGCGCCGGTCACTTCCATCTCTGCGCCGAATGGGCCTGCCTCGGCTTCACGGCGGATGGCGGCAATGCGGAATACATTGCGGTGCCGGAACGCAACCTGCTGCGTCTCCCCGACAGCATGTCCTATCTGGCGGGTGCGATTTCGACGGATGCCTTCGGAACGCTGTGCAGCGCGGCGCGCAAGCTCGGCATCAACGGTCTCAGCACCGTGGGTATCTGGGGGCTGGGTCCGATGGGATCGGCCGGCGTCCTTGCGGCCAAGGCGCTTGGCGGCAAGGTCATCGCGCTCGATCCGCTCGCGGAGCGTCGCGAGTTCGCGGCGAGCCTCGGCGCCGATCTGGTGCTGAACCCGACCTCGCCGACGGCTCGTGAGGAAATCATGGACTTCGCCGGCGGAAGAGGTGTGAGCGCGGCGCTCGATTGCTCGGGCAACGGGGCTGCCCAGAACATGGCGCTCGATGTCGCCGCTCCCTTCGCCAAGGTGGCTTTCGTCGGCGAGAGCCGGGAAACGACGATCAAGACGAGCGATCACCTGATCCGCAAGCAGGTCAGCCTCATGGGTTCATGGTATTTCGGCGTGTCGGAATATGACGACATCCTGCATATCGTCGAGACCGGCAAGATCGATCTCGAAAAGCTGGCCACCCACACATTCTCCCTGGACGAGGCCGAGACGGCCTTCCGCCTGTTCGACGAGCGCAAGACGGAAAAAGCCGTCTTCCTCATGTGAAGCGCGACACCAGGATGACCGAAATACAGCAAGGGGAGACGAGACATGGCGACGGTGAGTTTTGACAAGGCGCGGAAGGCCTTCGGCGCGCATGAGGTTCTGAAGGGCATTACGCTCGACGTCGCCGACGGCGAATTCGTGATCCTTGTCGGGCCATCGGGCTGCGGAAAGTCGACGCTTCTGCGGATACTGGCCGGGCTCGAACAGTCGACCGGCGGTGATATCCGGATCGACGGCCGCAGCGTGATCGGCGTGTCTCCCAAGGATCGCGACATCGCTATGGTCTTCCAGACCTACGCCCTTTATCCGCATATGAGCGTGGCCGAAAACATGGGCTTCTCGCTCCGGCTTGCAAAAGCGCCGAAGAGCGAAGCGGACGGCAAGATCCGCGCTGCGGCCGAGATGCTCGACCTCACACAGCTGCTGGACCGCTATCCCAGGCAGTTATCGGGCGGCCAGCGCCAGCGGGTGGCCATGGGCCGCGCGATCGTTCGAGACCCCAAGGTCTTCCTGTTCGACGAGCCGCTCAGCAATCTTGACGCCAAGCTGCGCGTGCAGATGCGGGCTGAGATCAAGGCCTTGCACCAGAGGCTCAGGACAACGAGCATCTATGTGACGCATGATCAGGTCGAGGCGATGACGATGGCGGACCGGATCGTGGTCATGAACGGCGGCAGGATCGAACAGGTCGGCAGCCCGCTCGAACTCTACGACGACCCGGCCAATCTGTTTGTCGCAGGCTTCATCGGCTCGCCGGCGATGAACTTCATCGAAGGCACATTCGAGCCGGGGCGGGGATTCCGCGCTGCCGGCGGGGAAATGCTGCCGCTGCCGCCGGGCATCGAGGCATCGACCAAACGCGCGGCGGTCTATGGTATTCGGCCGGAGCACATCGAAATCGTCAAGGACGATCAGACACCAACTTTAATGGCCATGGTCGCGATCGTCGAACCGATGGGTGCAGAGACGCTGATTCAGGCGCGCTTCGACGGAGGGAACATCACACTTTCCTATCGGGGCAGGGAGCGCTTCAAGGCTGGCGATCAGCTGCCTCTGCTGTTGGACGAGCAGCAAGCTCATGTGTTCGATGCCGGGACTGGCGACAAATTGTCGGCTTGTCACCAGGATCTCGGCGAGCGGGTTCTCCGCTAGCTTCGCGCCTCATTGGCCAGGGTGAACGGTTTGAATCCCGTCAAAACTAAAGCGAACGGTTCAGTGAACTCGCGTGGGCAGAGGCAAGACTCCGCTGCATCCGCATTACTCGACCATAAAGCGTGAACTGAACGGCAGGCTCGCTGCGCCCAGGGCTTTCGGCGCTGCGGAAGCACGGCCGACGACTGCGTTCACCGCGGGGACTTCCTGGTGGACCAGTGCGCACAAATCCGCACAAATATTCATGGGAGCGAAGGACGAGAGCACCACGGTCCTGAGTTCGATGAACTGAAGGAGCGACTGCGTCGATTTGATGAGGCTCTCCGCGCAGGCCTGCTTCCAATCGGCAAAGGCGGACCCCATCGGCGGCCACGTCGGATGCTGTTCCCAGAGCCTTGGTGCAATCGGATCCCCGTCCGGCAGGGCACGCTCCAGCGCCAGCACGCCGACATCGTAGCTCAGCGGTGAATTTCCGTTGTAGATCTGATGGTTGAGCACGAGGCGGCCATGCAGGCGTGCGCCGAGATAGAAGAACAGGAAGTCCTGCAATCGCCGGGCCTTGCCGAACAGGCTTTCGCCGCCGGCCGCCGCCGTGATGTCGTTCTGCACGAAGACCGGAAGGCCAAGCTCGCTCTCCAGGTAACGATGCAGTACGTCATGAGCCGGGTCGGAGCGCATCGGCGGGGTCGGCAGCGCAAGGCCGACGCCTGCAACGCGCGCCTGCCGGCTTTCGGAAAGGCCGGCGATCGCCTGGCGGATTTCGAGCGCCAGCGCTTCCGGCGCGTCGAACGTGTCGGCCGTCTTGTGCGGCATCACGCGCTGATGCTGCACATTGCCGATGAAATCGACGACGACGACATGGGTGTTGCGATAGCCCACACTGACGCCGACGGAATAGGCGCCCTCGGAATTCAGCATCAGCGGCGTGGTGGGAGGGCCGACGCGGCCTTTCTGCGCCTCGCCGCGCACGACGAGGCCTTCCTGTTCTAGCGAGCGGACGATGACGGAAATCGTCTGCGCCGAAAGGCCGGTCTTCTCGCCGATCTCGAGCCGGGTCGTCGCCTCGTTCTGCAGGAGCAACGAGAGGACCAGGCGCTCGTTGTGGCTGCGCACGCTCAACGAATTGAGACCGCTTGCGCGGTCGGCGATGCGGAGCGGATTGGGCGGCGCGAAACGCATGTCAGGCACGGGCGCGCTCCTTCCGGGAAAAGTGGACGATCGGGGGGCGTGGCTTATGCATCGGCCCACCCGATGGCCAGAACTTCCTGTGCCAGCGCCTCGCCGAGCTGGCGGTGCGCTGCCTCGTCGATATGGAAACCATCGGCCGGCGAGCATTGGCAGACCGTGCCGGCATCGAAGAAATGCGCCTCGAGCGAATCCGCCATGATCTCGAATTCCAGCGCCAGCTTGCGGGATTTCTCCTGTGCGCCGGAGAAGATGGATTCCCATTCGCGCAGGTCGTCGAGCATCGGCGGCGGGGCGACGATCATGATTTCCGGGTCGTGGCCGGCAGGCCCGGGGGAGAGTTCGCGGATATCGTGCACGAGGCAGCCGATACCCATGGCGACCTCCGACGGCGGCATGTTGAAACGCCGCTTCAGGTCGTTGGTGCCGAGCATGATGATGATGAGGTCGAGCGGCGTGTGGCTTTGCAGGCAGGGGCGCAGATAGGTGCGGCCGTTTTTCAGCGCGCCCTCAATCGGGTCGTCATGCACGGTCGTGCGGCCGCTCAGGCCTTCCTCGATCACCTGCCAGCCCGGGCCAAGCAGGCTCTCCAGCACGCCGCCCCAGCGCTGCCCGCGGGCATAACGTTCGAGCGGCCCCCGGCCCGGAATCTGGCCGTGGGTGTTGGAATCCCCGAAGCATAGAACGGTCCGCGTCACTGTCTCCTCCACCGGGCCGAATGCCCGCTTTTCAGGTTCTGACTTCGCATCGGCACGAGCGATTTGCAAGGACGGCCTATTATTCATTCAGTCTGAATAACTATTGACAGGGGAAAGCGCCAGTGATTTTGTGTCGGCCGGAGGAGAGTTTCAGGTCGTTTCAAGGGCTGTTCACGAGCACCGGACATATGTCGCGGGCTGGCGGTGCCGCATGCCTTTGGGCGGACCTTCCTCTCGTTTGACGTCTGCTTTGGAGGAGAAGTATGAGCAGCATCATCAGGAAAATCGGCCTGTCGGTTCTCTTGGCCGGCGTGGTCTTCGCCACGAACAGCTTTGCGCAGGAGGTGCCGCTGCTCGAAGGCGTCACCACCCGCGCGGACAACAATCCGACGGTGGAGGAGGGCAAATACAAGAAGGACGCGCCCTGGGTCATCGGCATGAGCAGCTTTGGCGTCAACGCCAACACCTGGACCGTGCAGGTGGCGCATGAGGCTCAGGCCGCCGCCGATCGCGACAAGCGCATCGCCAAGTTCGTGCTTCTCGATGCCGGCTTCGACCAGAAGAAGCAGGTCGCCGATATCGAGGACCTGATCGCCCAGAAGGTGGATGCGATCATCGTCCAGCCTGTGACATCCACTTCGGCCAATGCGAGCATCGAGAAGGCCGTGGCGGCCGGCATCCCCGTCGTGCTGCACACCGGCCGGATCGAATCCGAGGCCTATACGACGGAAATCCAGGGCGGCGCCGAGCATTTCGGCAAGGTAATGGGTGATTTTCTCGTCAAGGAGCTCGGCGGCAAGGGCAATATCTGGGTGCTGCGCGGTCTTGCCGGCCACCCGGAGGACACCAACCGCTACAACGGCCTCAAGCAGTCGCTCGAAGGCACCGAGATCAAGATCGCGGCCGAGGAACACGGCGACTGGCAATACGACAAGGCCAAGAAGGTCTGCGAGACGCTTTACCTGAACGATCCCAATGTCGATGGCATCTGGTCCTCGGGCGCGGACATGACACGCGCCTGCGTCGACGTCTTCAAGCAGTTCGGCGCGTCCATCCCGCCGATATCGGGCGAGGGCAACAACGGTTTCTTCGGGCAGTGGATCGCCGATGGCTTCAAGTCGGTTTCGTCGGAATACAGCCCCGCCCAGGGGGCTGCCGGCGTTCGCGCGGCGGTCGCACTGCTGGAGGGCAAGGCGCTCCACAAGCACTATGACTACAACCCGCCGGGCTGGGACCTTGAAAAGGTCAAGAAATACTACCGCGACGACCTGTCGGCCAATGTCTGGTGGCCGTCGGAACTCTCCGAGGAACAGCTCAAAGAATTCTACGCCAAGCAGTAGGCGGATCATGACGGGAGGCAGGCGGGCGCCCGCCTCCCGGCGTCCGGGCAGGGGAATTCCATGTCGCATCTCATTGAAATGGCCGGAATATCGAAGGCGTTCGGCGGCAGCGCCGCCCTTCGGGACGTGTCGCTCGCGCTGGCGCCCGGGACCGTACACGCCCTGATGGGCGAGAACGGCGCCGGAAAATCGACGCTGATGAAGATCCTGGCCGGCGTGCACCAGCCCGATCGCGGCGAGATCCGCCGCGCGGGCCGTACTGTCGGTTTCGCCAATCCACGCGCGGCCCTGGAAGCCGGCATATCCACTGTCTTCCAGGAGCTTTCGCTGCTGGCGAACATGACGATTGCAGAAAATATGTTCCTTGGCCGCGAGCCACAGGGACGATTTGGCGGCATCGACCGGCGTCGCATGCGCGAGGAGACGAAGGGCGCGCTTGCGCGTCTCGGCCTCACGCTCGATCCCGACACGCTGGTCTCCGAACTTTCCATCGCCGAACGGCAGTTCGTCGAGATTGCCCACGGTATCGACGCGGATGCCGATGTCTTCATCCTCGACGAGCCGACCGCGGCGCTCAATGCGGCGGATGTCGACGTGCTGAACCGGCATATCCGGGCGCTGCGCGCGGCCGGAAAGGCCATTGTCTATATCTCCCACCGCATGGACGAGATCTTCGCCATCTGTGACATGGTGACGGTGCTGAAGGATGGCCAGCTGGTCGGCACGCGGCCGCTCTCGGAGATGACGCCGGCCTCGCTGATCGCGATGATGGTCGGCCGTGAGCTGGAGGATCTTTTTCCCGAGCGCGGGGAAGGAGAGGGGGCGTCCGCGCTTTCCGTATCCGGCCTCAGGCTTCAGGCGGATGCAAAGCCCTTCTCCTTCACGGTGAAGAAAGGCGAGATCGTTGGCTTTGCCGGGCTCGAAGGGCAGGGGCAGCAGAAAGCGCTGCGGGCGTTGATCGGACAGTTTTCGCCGGTCGAAGGCACGGTGTCGCGCCGTGGAAACACCATGCGGCTTCCCGTGCCGAAGGAGAGCGGCGTGCGGCGCTGGCAGGCGCTCGGGGGTGCCTTCGTGCCGGAGGACCGCAAGGACGAGGGCCTGTTCCTCGATCACTCCGTCGGCCAGAACATCGCCGCCGCCTTGCATGCCGGGCGGCCGGCCTTGAAGGCGGCAAAGCGCTACGGTTCCGTCATAGCGGAAACGATGCGGCGCCTGAACGTCAAGGCGTCGGGCCCATCCGCCAGGGTCGGCGCTCTCTCCGGCGGCAATCAGCAGAAGGTGCTGCTCGGGCGTTATCTCGCCACCGATGCCGACCTGCTCCTCATCGAGGAGCCGACGCGGGGCGTCGATGTCGGCGCGAAGGCGGAAATCTACCGCATCTTGCGGGACTTTGCGAAATCGGGCGGCGCGGTGCTCGTCCTGTCGCGTGAAACGGTCGAGCTGATCGGCCTCTGCGACCGCCTCTATGTGATTCACGGCAATACGGCCGTGTCGGAAATGCGGGCTGCGGAGGCAACCGAGCACGGCATTCTCGATGCGGCATTGAGCGCTTGACGAACGGAAAGCCTTGATGACACCCTCTTTCCCTACCTTTGGAAAATTGCTCACAGGCCGCGGCAGCCGGCAGGGCCTCTGGCTTTTGCCGTTCGTCATCGCGCTCGCCATGGCGCTGTGGCTTGCCGCGACGACCAGTCAGTTCGGCCAGTGGAGCAATCTTGCCAATCTCGTCGCGCAGGGCATGCCATTACTGATCACGGCGGTCGGACAGATGTTCGTCGTGCTCGTCGGCGGCCTCGATCTCTCGATCGGCTCGGTCGTCAGCTTCACCACGGCCATCCTCGCCCTCGATCTGCCGGGCTACGTCACCATTCCCGGTGTCTTCCTGTTCGCCGGCCTGATCGGCGCCACCAATGGCTACTGCATCACGCGGCTTAACGTGCATCCAATCGTTGCGACGCTGTCCATGCAATATGTCGTGCTCGGCGTCACCCGCGTGTTGCGCCCGGTTTCCGGCGGTACCGTGCCGGATAGCGTGCGCTGGATGGTCGAGGGCTCGATCCTTGGCGTGCCGCTGCCGGTCCTTTGGGGCATCGTCGCGCTCGCCGTCGCCTGGAAGCTGCTTTACGGCTCGCGCTACGGCCTGCATCTTTTTGCAATCGGCGGAGGGGTCGCTTCCGGCTCGAGTGATGCCGCGCGCAACTTCGGCATTCGCGCCAGCCGCAACATTCAGCTCGCCTATGTGATCTGCGCGCTGTTTGCCGCCCTTGCCGGCATGTTCCTTGCCGGCCGCATCGTCTCCGGCGATCCGAATGTCGGCCTCCTCATGGAGCTCGACGCGATCACGGCGGTCGCCATCGGCGGGACGCAGCTTTCCGGCGGCGTGGGGAGCCTGCATGGCGCGGTCATCGGCGTTACGGTTCTCGCATTGCTCTCGAACGGCATGAACCTGCTCAACATCACGCCTTTCGTGCAGACGGCCATCAAGGGCATACTGCTCATGGCCGTCGTGGCCCTCCAGTCGCGCAAGAAGATCGGACTCTGATCATGTCGGCTCTCGTCAACTCGACCTTCTTCCGGCGCGTCTCCAGGATTCCGCCGTCCTACTACCTGCTCGTCGCGCTGCTGCTGATCCTCTTCGCCGCCCGGCCGCAGATGCTCAATGCCAATGTGCTGGGCGTCTTCGTCCGTCAGGTCGTGCCGCTCGGCATTCTCGTGCTCGGCCAGCTCCTCGTCATGCGGGTGAAGTCTATCGACCTTTCGGGCGGCGGCGTCATCCTGCTCATCAATTACTGCATCTCGTCCGGCGTCTTCCCCGGCGCCTCGCTGGGCTTCCATGTCCTGCTGGCGCTCGCGACCGGCCTTGCCATCGGACTGTTCAACGGCCTGATGGTCGCCAGGCGCCGGGTCTCCGCCGTCATCGTCACGCTGGCGCTGTCGATCGTGCTTGTCGGCTTCGTGCAATATCTTTCGAGCGGCAAGCCGCCGGGCGACGTGCCGAAGATCTTTGCCGAGCTGTTCAACACCCGCTTCCTTGGCCTGCCGAGCCCGGTCCTCTTCTGGATTGCGCTTACCGCGCTCATGGCGCTGCTCCTGTCGCAGACCGTCTTCGGCCGCTTCGTCGCCGCCGTCGGGGAAAGCATGCCGGCTGCCCATTTCTCCGGCGTTCCGGTGGAGCGCACGGTCATCCTCGCTCACACGCTCGCCGGCCTGATGGCGGCCATCGCGGCTCTCGTCCAGACGGCGTCCATTGCGGTCGGCAGCGTGCGGGTCGGGCTCGACCTGCCGATTCTGTCGGTGGCGGCGACCATTCTCGGCGGCGTGGTTTTCGGGCGGGGCGAGGGCGGCGTCTGGGGCCCCTTCTTCGGCGTGCTCTGCTTCGCCTTCCTCTTCGTCGTAATGACGATGTTCGGGGTCGGCGACGCAGGGAAACTCGTCGCCCAGGGACTGATCATCCTGTTCGCGGCCATCTTTTACGGCCTTCGCGCCGGCAAGTGACATCAACAGCCATTCAAGGAGGACGAAATGGCGGAAAAGCGCTCAATCCTGTGCTTTGGAGATTCTTTGACCTGGGGCTGGATTCCCGTGAAGGAATCGGCCCCCACCCGGCGCTACCCCTACGAACAGCGCTGGACCGGCGCCATGGCCGCAAAGCTTGGCGATGGCTACCACATCATCGAGGAGGGCTTGAGCGCCCGCACCACCAGTCTAGACGATCCGAACGATCCGCGGCTGAACGGCAGCGCCTACCTGCCCTCGGCGCTTGCCAGCCACCTGCCGCTCGATCTCGTCATCATCATGCTCGGCACGAACGATACGAAGTCCTATTTTCACCGCACGCCCTACGAGATCGCCAACGGCATGGGCAAGCTGGTCGGCCAGGTCCTGACCTCGGCCGGCGGTGTCGGCACGGCCTATCCGGCGCCGAAGGTGCTGGTCGTTGCCCCGCCGCCGCTCGCGCCGATGCCGGATCCGTGGTTCGAAGGCATGTTCGGCGGCGGCTACGAGAAGTCGAAGCAGCTCGCCGGCCTCTACAAGGCGCTGGCCGATTTCACCAAGGTCGAGTTCCTGGCGGCCGGTGACCACGTAGCCACCGATGGCGTGGACGGCATCCACTTCTCCGCCGACACCAACATCAAGCTCGGACATGCCATCGCGGACAAGGTCGCGACGCTGTTCTGAGCCAAGCCACTCCGGCGCCTCCCTTGCCGGAGTGGCTCCCCGCTTGCGACCTGCAAGGGCCGCGCCGGCGTCTGCCGAGGGCCGATGCCGGATGCGCGCACGCCGCTTCCTAGGCAGGACCATGCGTCGTCGGTGGCTACGCCGCAAAATTCGACAAGATGGACAAAGCCGCCCTCCCGATCGGACAGAATGTCCATGCGGTATCGCTGTGTCTCGATAACCTTTTGATCTAAAATGGTTCCGCTTTTGGCATGGGCTTTGCGTGCGTCCTCAAGCAGCGCCCGCATCATCCTGCCGCCCGTGTGATCCTGCAACTGCCGGCCGATATGGAGGAGGCCCGGCGTCGCCTTCTTCTCCTCTCGGGCAGGACGCACAATATGAATGTCGCTGTCGTGCCGGCACGCGGCGGGAAGCCGCCAGCCGGAGTTATTAAGCCGACCTCCCCGGCGCTGGCGTGAGAATCTTCGAATACGAGGGAGGCTGCTGCATGCCAAGACCCTCACCTGGACGGGCACAGTTTCGACCTCAACTACGAAAACAACATCCTCGTCGAAGACGCGGACCTGACGGCCGCTCTCCGCGCCCGGCAGGAGGCCTATCTGGCGCAATGCCGGCGGATTGTGCCGGAGGAGGTCGATGCCTGGACGATTGGGCCGCGCCTGTGGAACAACGCCATCGCTATCGTCGGGCCGGTCCTGTAGGCGTCGGCCCGGGATATGGATACGAAGATAGAACGGATATTCCCTATAGCCTGCCCTTCGGCGATATAGCTGCCCAAGACGGGGCAGGCCTGCACTTTTTCGTTCCCGTGGGCGGTACTGCTGGCGGCCGCACCGATTTTACAGTTGCCGGTGAGCCGATCGACCACATGCTGGCGGCGGTACTACTGGGCGCCGCCGCCAGATCGCACGCTCAGATCGCGCGAACGTTTTCGGCCTTCGATTTGCCGGTCTTGCGGTCCTGGCCGACGTCATAGCTGACCTTCGCGCCGTCGCGCAGCGGGCCGCCCGACAGCACGCCCGAGACATGGACGAAGACATCTTGCCCGCCATCGTCAGGCGTGATGAACCCGAAACCCTTGTCCTGATTGAAAAACTTAACGGTACCCGTCGCCATGGCATCCTCGTGAACTGAGCGGCCCTTTGCCGCCGGCGCAGCATATTCAGCACGCCGGATGCCTGCAACGAGCATCTGGGTGGCGGCGGCGAAATAGCTTGAAAAAATACGATCCTCCACCGCGTTGCCGGATGTCGATCTCGGCGTGAAAGTCGATGGCAATGGCCTTTCCATCGTTTTCGACGCCCGCACCGGCAAGGCGTCGCCGCGCTACATCGCCGCCGGGGCGAAGCCGTCGACCCTGCGCGCCTTCCTCGATGCCGGTTCCATCGAGGTCTTCGCCGACAACGGCCGCTGGGCTGGGTCGAAGCGCATTCCGGGCTTTGCCGCCGCGCGTTCGGCAAGATAATCAAGCAATACGGCGCGTCATCGGTGATCCACGGTGGTTCCGTGGATATCGATGACTGCGAGTTCGTCACACTCGTCGGCCACCATGCGCAGCGAGATCAAGGAGCTTCATCAGAGGCTCGGCACCACCATCGACGGCGGCGCCACGCTGCCTTTGCCGACCGAGGCCGGCAACCGTGAGGCGCGCACCTACGGCATCCGCCCTGAAGACCTCGATATCGCGGAAGCCGGCATCCCGGCGACGGTGCTGACCGTCGAGCCGACAGGCGCCGAAACCCATCTTTCCGTCCGCATCGGCACGCAGACGGTGACCGTCGTCCTGCATCGGCGCGTGGACCTGCGGCCCGACAAGTCGGTGCATCTGGTGCCCAAATCCGGCAAGATCCACCTCTTCTCCTCCGAGGGATCGCGCATCAACTGATCCTTCAGTTCCCCGGCGGGCGCGGTTCAATCTTGCCGGTTCTGTCGCTCATCGCCGTCGTCTAGGGCGATGAGCGGTTGAATCCTCCTCGTCATAATTTCCCGCGCCTGATCCTGGCAAGCACGATGACGGGCAAAGTTCCTGCGAGGACGATCGCAAGAGCGGCGACGGAGGCTTCCTCATAGGTTCCACGGGCGGCTTCACCATAAAGATGCGTACGACCAGTCTGTCGACCCATGGATTTGAAACCGTCTGCCCGGGAGGCCGCTGCGCAGACCGCACGGCCGTTGCTTTGCTGCCGGCCGGCGCCGATAGCGTTTACCTGCGTGAGGGGCGATGGAGGTGGAAAACCGTTCCCCTATAAAATCTATAAAAAAGATAGATTTTCTGTTTTCCCCGATCGGGAGTGGTTAGTTTGGTGTCCGATCAATGCGGCGGGACCTTCCATGACCAAGACCATACGCTTCAATGTCTTCGAGATGAACGGCGTGGGCTATCAACCCCCGGCACCTCGGCGCTATCCGCGTGACCGGTCCTGCAGGAAGCGCGCCTACACGACGGGATACCGTGAGGGGACGCTCCGGGGGAATCTGTTCGGCGACGGGCTGTATCTTCCCGAAAGTCAACCGGCCCATTGCCTGAGGGACATCGAAAGGGTGAAGCGCGAGGAAGCCGCGAAGACGGCTGGCCGCGCCGCCTGACAAGACAACGCGCCGGCAACGGCCGGCGATCATCCACCAACGGGGTAGTTCCGACGCCGCGACCGACCGCTTCGGCGATGGGCGGAGCATGCCCTCGGTCACCGAAATGACGGAGAGACAGGACGATGAGTGACGACCCGGTTCCCGCCCTCGAAGTGAGGAACGTCTCGCTGTCCTTCAAGGGCGTCAAGGCGATCTCGGACCTGTCGTTCCAGGTCGGGCGGCAGGAAATCTGCGCCCTGATCGGCCCGAACGGCGCCGGCAAGAGCTCCCTTTTGAATATTCTCAACGGAGTCTATGTGCCGGATTCCGGCGAGATCGTCTTCGAGGGCGAGCATTTCCGGCGCATGCATCCGCTAGAGGCGGCTCGGCGCGGCATCGGCCGCGGTTTTCAGAACAATGCGCTCTTCTCCGGCATGAGCGTGCTCGACAACGTGATCGCCGGCCTTTCCCGCCATTCGCGCGTGACCTTGGTCGAGGAGGCGTTCCGGCTGCCCCGTGCACTCGGGCAGGAGCGGGCGTTCCGTAGCCGCGCGCTCGAAGTGCTGGAGCTCTTCGACCTCGAGGAACATGCCGGAACCGTCGTCGGCACCTTGCCCTACGGGGTGCAGAAAAAGGTCGAAATCGCGCGGGCCATTGTCGCAAAACCCCGTCTGCTTCTGCTCGACGAGCCGCTGGCCGGCATGAATGCCGGCGAAAAGCAGGAGATCGCCGCCATCATCGCACGGCTCAACAGGGAACTCGACCTCACTGTCGTCCTCATCGAGCATGACATCGGCATTGTCCTGAAGCTCGCCCATCATGTTGTGGTGCTCGACTACGGGCGCAAGCTGGCTGACGGCCCGCCGGAGACCATCCGCGACAACCCTGACGTCATCGCCGCCTATCTCGGTTCCGAGCGCGCGGAGGCCGCCGCATGAGCATGTTCCTCGAAACCCTGATCGGCGGCCTCCTCGCCGGCACCATGTACTCGCTCGTCGCGATCGGCTTCGTGCTGATCTACAAGGCCTCCGGTGTCTTCAACTATGCCCAGGGCTCCCTGCTGCTCTTCGCAGCCCTGACCTTCGTGACGCTCACCGATCAGGGCGTTCCGGCCCTTGCCGCGATTGCCGTGACGATCGCACTCCTCGTCCTCACCGCGATCGCGATCGAAAAGCTGCTGTTGCGCCCGCTGACCAATCGCAGTCCCATGACGCTTTTCATGGCGACCCTCGGTCTTTCCTATGTCGTGGAGGGTGTTGCGCAGGGGATCATGGGGTCGCAGGTGCGGGCGCTCGATCTCGGAATAGAGGACCTGCCGATCTTCCTCGGCGATGTCATGATCAGCCAGTTCGACCTCATCGCCGCCGGCGTGGCGCTTGCGCTCGTCGTCGTCCTGTCGCTTCTGTTCAACCGCACGCGCATCGGCATCCAGCTGCGTGGCGTGGCGGACGACACGCGCGCGGCGCTGTCGCTCGGCATCGACATCAACCGCATCTGGCAGATTGTCTGGGCGGTCGCGGGGCTGGTCGGACTTGTCGCCGGGCTTTTGTGGGGTGCGCGCCAGGGCGTGCAGTTCTCGCTGTCGCTCGTCGTGCTGAAGGCTCTGCCGGTCCTCATCATCGGCGGGTTCACCTCGATCCCCGGCGCCATTGTCGGCGGGCTCATCGTGGGCGCGGGTGAGAGCCTGGCCGAAACCTATATCGGCCCGTATCTCGGCGGCGGCATCACGCCCTGGTTCGCCTATGCGCTCGCGCTCGTCTTCCTTTTCATCCGCCCGGCCGGCCTGTTCGGCGAACGACAGATCGAGAGGGTCTGAACATGTCAGAGATCAATCTGCCCGCCGCCGCCGAACGCGTCGATCCCGTGGGCTTCAAGGCGATCGCTGCCGCTGCCGCCCTCGCGCTGCTCCTGGCTGCACCTTTCCTCACGTCGGAATACTGGGTCAACGCGATCATCGTGCCGTTCCTGATCCTGTCGCTTGCCGGGCTCGGCCTCAATCTCCTGACCGGCTATGCGGGCCAGCTCTCGCTCGGGGCGGGGGCCTTCATGATGGTCGGCGCCTATGCCACCTTCTCTCTCCAGCTGCGCGTGCCGGAGCTGCCCTTGCCTCTGGCGCTGGTCGTTGCCGGTCTTGTCGCCGGGGCCGTCGGACTTGCCTTCGGCATTCCCTCGACGCGCATCAAGGGGTTCTACCTGATCGTCAGCACGCTGGCGGCCCAGTTCTTCTTCGAGTGGCTGTTCCTGAAATTCCCGTGGTTCTACAACGGCAATTCTTCCGCGACGATCGCGCTGTCGCGCGGCCTGTCCTTCTTCGGCCTGGATGCGAACAGTCCCCACGGGCGCTACTACCTGACGCTCGGCATCGTCGCTCTCCTCACGCTTCTCTCCTTCAACCTGATACGTGGCCAGACGGGGCGCAACTGGATGGCGATCCGTGACATGGATACGGCGGCCGCAGTCATCGGTGTTCCGGTCTTCCGCGCCAAGCTGCAGGCCTTCGCCGTGTCGAGTTTCATTCTCGGCATCGCCGGCGCGCTGTGGGCCTTTGCCTATCTCGGGTCGGCCAGTGTGCAGAGTTTTGGCCTCGCCCGTTCCTACCAGATCCTCTTCATCATCATCATCGGCGGTCTGGGCACCATTCGCGGTGCCTATCTCGGCGCGGCCTTCGTCAGCCTGCTGCCCTTGGCGCTGGATTGGCTTTTCCAGCACCTGTTTAGCGGCCATGTCGATGCGGGCCTTCTGCAGAACATCCAGAAGGCCATCTTTGGCGTTCTCATCGTCTGGTTCCTGATCAAGGAGCCCGAAGGGTTGGCCCGTCTGCTCGGTTTGCGGCGAACGCAGGGGGCTCGTCGCCGTCTCTTCCCATCGTGATCCCCAGGAGTTGAAACCATGAAACGTCTGCTTGTCGCCGCGCTCCTTGCCGGCACCCTTTTCTCCGGCGTCACCCCGGCTTCGGCCGATGAGGTGAGCCAGTATATCCCGCTGCCGACCTACCGCGTCGGAGCCTATGCCTCGTCGGGCGAACTCTGGTGGGCCGGAGAACGGGACTATTTCCGCTATATCAACGAGGTCGAGGGCGGCGTCGAGGGCGTGAAGCTCAACTACGAGGAATTCGAGACGGAGTGGAGCCCGGACCGCACGGTCGAGGTCTATGAGCGCGTGAAGGCCGGCAAGGATGGCTCGCCGCTCGCCTTCTTCTTCACCCACGGCACACCGGCGACCTACGCGCTGCTTGAAAAGGCGGCGGCCGACAGAATCCCGCTGATCGATCCGGCCGGCGGAAAGACGGAAACTGTCGACGGTACGGTCTTCCCCTATGCCTTCCCGCTGCTCTTCAGCTACTACAGCCAAGCCTCGACCGGCATCAACTACATTGCCGAGAAGGTCGGTGGCTTCGACAAGCTCAAGGGCCTGAAGATCGCCACCGTCTATCACGACAGCGCCTATGGCCGCGCCAGCCAGCCGGCCGTCGATCTGCTTGCAAAGAAATACGGCTTCGAAAACATCCAGATCCCCGTAGCCGATCCGGGCAATGAGCAGTCGCCACAGTGGCGCCAGATCCGCGAGCAGAAGCCGGATTGGGTGTTCCTGCGCACCTGGGGCGTGTCGACCATCGTGGCATTGAAGACCGCGCAGCGTTTCGGTTTCCCGGCAGATCACATCATCGGCGACGTCTGGGCCGGCTCTGAATCCGATGCCATTCCGGCCGGCACGGCCGCCATCGGCTATTCGGCGCTCGCGCCCTATCCGGGCGGCACGGATTTCGAAATCCACAAGCGGCTGAAGGCCGAAATCCTCGACAAGGGCAAATCCGATCTGCGTGACCGGAAGCTGTTCGGCGCGGTCAACTACAATATCGGCCTCGTCAACGCGGCGTTGGCCGTCGAAGCGCTGCGCACCGGCTACAAGCACTTCGGCGCCCGTCCGCTGAACGGCGAGGAGGGCCGCTGGGCCTTCGAACACCTGACGATCGACGACAAGCGCCTCGAGGAGATCGGCTTCAAGGGCCTGCTGCAGCAGATCAGGATCACGCCGACCGACCACGAGGGCGGCGGTGCCGCTCGCATCCAGAGCTGGGATGGCGAGAAATGGGTGCTGCAGACCGGCTGGATCAAGGCCGACCACGAACTTCTCAATCCGCTGATCAGGGAAGGGGCCGCGGCCTACGCCCGGGAAAACGGCATCACGGCGCGCACGCCGGAAACGGAAACCAATTGATCCATGGCGGGGCGCGGCCTGCGTCGCGCCCCGGCTTTTCAACAGGAGAAAACTATGTTCAAGACATTCTTGCGCGGCGCCATCGCGGCGACCGCATCCATTCTGGTTCTGGCAGGCTCGGCACAGGCAATCGATACGGCGCCGGGACCCGACAGCGACAAGCAGTTTTTCCCGATCGCCAGCTATCGCGTCGGTCCCTACGCGGCATCCGGCGCATCGATATGGGCCGGCCGCATCGACTACTACCGCTATATCAACGAGGTCGAGGGCGGCATCAACGGCGTGCCGATCGTCTGGCAGGAATGCGAGACCGAGTGGACCGCGGAAAAGGGCATCGAGTGCTACGAGCGCTTCAAGCGCGGCCTGAACGGCGCACCGGTTTCGGCCTACTTCCCGAATGGTGCCCCGGCGGCCTATGCGCTTTCCGACCGCGCGGCCGAAGACAAGATCCCGCTGGTGACGCTGGCTTATGGCCGGACCGAAGCCACTGACGGCCGCGTCTTCCCCTATATCTTCCCGGTCATGGTGACGTTCTACAGCGAAGCCTCCGCTATCGTGAACTATATCGCGGAGAAGGAAGGCGGCTTCGACAAGCTCAAGGGCAAGAAGATCGCCACCGTCTACCATGACAGCGCCTATGGCCGGGAAACGCTCGATCCACTGGCATTGCTTGCCGAGAAATACGGATTCGAGAACATCCAGATCCCGGTGCCGGATCCGGGAAGCGAGCAGTCTTCGCAGTGGCGCCAGGTCCGCGAGCAGAAGCCGGATTGGGTCTTCCTGCGCACCTGGGGCGTCTCGACGCCGGTCGCCATCAAGACCGCGCAGCGCTTCGGCTTCCCGGCGGACCACATTATCGGCGATGTCTGGGCGTCGTCCGAAGAGGATGTCATACCCGCCGGCGATGCCGCCAAGGGCTATCTCGCCCTGACGCCCTATCCGGCCGGCGCCGACTTCGAGATCCACAAGCGTCTCAAGCAGCACATCATCGACACCGGCAAGTCGGACCTGCGCGACACCAAGGCGTTTGGCAGCGTCTATTACAATTCCGGTCTCGTCGATGCGCTCATCTCGGTCGAGATCGTCCGGCAGGCGCAGGCGAAGTTCGGCAACAGGCCGATCACCGGCGAGGAAGGCCAATGGTCGCTCGAACAGCTCAAGCTGGACGATGCGGCCCTGGAAAAGGCGGGCTTCCTCGGCCTTGTCCAGAACCTGCAACTGACGCCTGCCGACCACGAGGGCGGCGGCGCGGTTCGCGTCCAGCAATGGACCGGCAAGAACTGGCACCTCGTCAGCGACTGGGTTCAGGCCGACCGCGAGGCGCTTCGCCCTCTGATCGACGCCAAGTCCGCCGCCTATGCCAAGGAGCACGGCATCGAGCCGCGCGATATAGGCACCAACTGATCCATCAGGACCGGGGCGGCTGCCGCCCCGCTCTTCCAAGGAGAGAACGATGACCTTTCAGCATGAACCGATCGCTTCCGTTCCCGCCGATCACGGTCTTCTCGACGTTTCGGGCATAGAGGTCGTCTATGGCGGGGCGATCCTGGCGGTCGCGGATGTCTCGCTGACCGTCGGGCCGGGGGAAATCGTCGCCCTGCTCGGCGCCAACGGGGCGGGCAAGAGCACGGTGCTCAAGGCGATCTCGGGGCTTGCCGCAGCCGACCGGGCGACGGTTCGGCGCGGCCATGTGCGCTTCGGCGGCGAGGATATCCTCGGAACGGCTGCGAACCACCTGACGAAACGCGGCATCGTGCATGTGCTCGAGGGCAGGCATGTCTTCCCGCATCTGACGGTGGAGGAGAACCTGCTGTCCGGCGCCTTTCTGCGCAAGCCGGGGCGGCGCGAGCTCCTGCGTCAGGTCGATGACATCTATGCGTGGTTTCCGCGCCTGAAGGACAAGAGGCGCACTTTGGCGGGCCTGACCTCTGGCGGTGAACAGCAGATGCTGGCGATTGGCCGCGCGCTGCTCACGCAGCCGCGCCTCGTTCTTTTGGACGAGCCGTCGATGGGCCTTGCTCCCAGGATCGTTCAGGAGATTTTTCAGATCATCGTCCGGCTGAACCGTGAGAACGGCGTCGCCTTCCTGCTCGCCGAGCAGAACGCCGCCCTTTCTCTTGCCCATGCCGATCGGGCGTACATTCTGGAAAGCGGACGGGTGGCGCTTTCCGGAGACGCCGCCGCAATGGCCGCGCGCGACGACCTGCATCGCATCTATCTGGGAGATGCGCTCTGAGCGCTGTCTCCTGCAAGCCATCAACAGGAAGCACATATCCATGTCACAGATCGATCTTGGCTGGGGCGAAGGCCCGTCGGCTCGCTACGAGAACCTCGCTGATAAATTCCGACCCATCTTCGCGGAGATTTCCGCCGGCGCGCTCGACCGCGAGCTTGGCCGCAAGCTGCCGGCCGCAGAGATCGCCAGGCTGAAGGCGGCCCGGTTCGGCGCGCTCCGCGTGCCGGAGGCCGAGGGCGGCTTCGGCGCGACATTGCCTGAACTCTTCAATCTGCTGATCGAACTGTCGGCCGCGGATTCGAACATCACCCAGGCGCTTCGCGGCCATTTCGGCTTTGCCGAGGATATCGTCAACAAGGCGGAAGGCACCGATCGCCGACGCTGGACCGATCGTCTGGCGCGTGGCGAGATCGCCGGCAACGCCTGGACCGAAATCGGCAATGCTAGGCAGGATGCGTTCTCGACGGCGGTGTCGCACAAGAACGGCAGGTTCGTCGTCAACGGCCGGAAATATTATACGACCGGTTCGCTGTTCGCCGACTGGATCAATGTGGGCGTGACCGGCCTCGACGGGGCGAGCGGTACCGTGCAGGTGCGCCGCGACGATCCGGGCGTCGAGGTGATCGACGATTGGGACGGTTTCGGCCAGACACTGACCGCCAGCGGCACGACGACCTTCAGGGATGCGTCGGTCGATCCGGCCGACGTCGTCGCGGACGAAAACCAGTTCCGCTACGGCGCCGCCTTCTATCAGGCGGTCCATCTTGCGACGCTTGCCGGCATCGGCCGGGCACTTGCCGAGGAGACGGCATCGGCCGTCGCGAAGCGGGTGCGCCACTACTCCAATGCGGCAGGCCCGCGTTCCAGCCAGGATCCGCAGGTCCTGCAGGTGGTCGGGCGCATCCGCAGCAACGCCTATACGGCCGGCGCGATCGTGCTTCAGGTAGGGCGCGCCATCGAGCGGGCCTACCACGCCCGTTTCGGCGGCGACGCCGAGGCGGAGGAGCGCGCCAACGCGATTGCCGAGCTGGAGACGTCCCAGGCGCTGACCGTCGTCACCGACCTCATTCTCGAAGCCTCGACCATCGTCTTCGATGCGCTCGGCGCCTCCTCGACGCGCAAGCCGAACGGCCTCGACCGGCACTGGCGCAACGCCCGCACGCTCGCCTCGCACAACCCGCGGATCTACAAGGACCGGATCGTCGGCGATTTCGCGGTCAACGGTACGCCGCCACCCTATCAATGGCGCATCGGCCTTGCCGGCTGATCCGTCCCGGCAATAGGGAGCCCGGCGAGTTCATTGCGGTACCGGTCGACCGCGCCCATGCAGGCCTTGGGATAAACGCCTCAATCCTTGCCGTCCCGGTCCGAAAACATGGTCCGCTCCGCGGCGCTGGCGATGAAGACGGCTTTCAGGTGCTCGGCGGCCGGGGACAGGCTGTGATGCCGCCGCTGCAAGAGCGAGACATCTCGCATCACATGCGGATCGACGAGATCGACCGTCGTCACGCGGACGGCGGAGGCGAGCTGGCTCGAATTCTCCGGCAGAACCGCGACCCCCATGCCGGCGGCGATCATGCTGATGGCGGTCGTGGAGAAGCGCACCTCGTATTTCGGCTTGTAGTTCGGCACCACGCGGATGAGGTTGTGCTCGACGATGCTGCGCAGCGGGTTGGCGGCCGCGAGCGTGATCAGGGTCTCGTCCTTCAGTTCCGCCCAATGCACGGATTTGCGCCGCGCGAAGCGGTGATCCTCCCGGCAAACGAACATCAGCTTGTCGCGCAGAAGCGGCGTCGCGGTGATTTCCGGGTCGTCTTCCGACAGCGTGCCGACGGCGATATCCACCTCGTTGCGCTTCAGCGCCGGCGTGATCTGCTCTTCCGGCATGTCGCGGATATTGACCGAGATTTCCGGATACATGCGCAGGAACCGCGCGATGATCGCCGGCACGATGGTGGCGGCAAGCACGATGGCCGCGGCGATCGTCACCTGGCCGCGCTTCAGGGAGGCATTGTCGCGCACGTCGCCGACGGCAAGCTCCAGATCCTTCAGGATCTTTCGCGCCTGCGGCAGGAATTCCTGGCCGACGAGGGTGAGCGAGACCATGCGTGTGTGCCTGTCGAACAGGCGCACGCCGATTTCCGACTCCAGGTCTCGGATGAGGATGCTGACCGCCGACTGGGTCAGGTGCAGGTTCCGGGCGGCGAGATTGAACTGACCGAGTTCGGCCACCGCGATGAAGGCCCTGAGTTGCCGCAGGGTTATGTTCATGAACGCGCGGTCCTCCTGTTACGCAGTTTTCATAAAACCCCGCCGCTTCCCTCCTGTCTAGCTCGCAAGTGCTGGTTGTTGCGTCTGCCCGGCCATCAGCAGGCCGAGTTCGTCGAGGCGGGTGCGGTCCGGTGGCAATTCGCCGAGGATCTCGCCATGGAACATCACGAGGATACGGTCGCAGATGGCGAAGAGTTCCTCCAGCTCGGTGGAGATCAGCAGGATGGCGCGGCCGTTGTCGCGCTGCTTCAGCATCTCCTCCATCACGAATTCCATGGCGCCGATATCGATGCCGCGGGCGAGCTGGTTGACGAGGATGAAATCCGGATTGCGGGCGAGCTCGCGCGCGACCACCAGCTTCTGCTGGTTGCCGCCCGAGAGCGCGCCGATCGGCTGGTCCTCGTCGCGGCTCTTCACGCGGAAACGCTTGATGAGGTCGCGGGTATGCTCGCCGATCACCCCGCGGTTCAGCATGCCGCGGCTGGCGAAGGGTTTCTGGTCGTAGCGCTGCAGGATGGTGTTCTCGCTGAGCGACATCGAAACGACGATGCCGTGCTTGTGACGATCCTCCGGGATATGGGAGAAGCTGCTGGCATTGATGCGGGCGGGATCGAGGCCGGTAATGTCCTTGCCGTTCAGCATGACACGGCCGCTGTCGACCGGCAGCAGGCCGGACAATGCGAGCGACAGTTCCGTCTGGCCGTTGCCGGAGACACCGGCAATGCCGACGATTTCGCCGGCGCGCACGTTCAGGCTGACGCCGCGCACGGCGGGCAGACCGGTCTCCGCACGACAGGCGAGGTTTTCCACCGACAGCACAACGCGACCGGCGGGTTCGGGGCTGCGCGGCAGTTCCATGCGCACGTCGCGGCCGACCATCATGCGGGCAAGCTCGCGCGCATTGGTCTCGCCGACATTGACGGTGTGGACCACGCGCCCGTCACGCATGACGCTGATGCGATTGCTGACGCGCATCACCTCGTCCAGCTTGTGCGAAATGAAGACCACGGTCTTGCCGTCCTTGACGAGGTCGCCCATCAGGGAGAGCAGGCGGTCGGTCTCCTGCGGGGTCAGGACGGCGGTCGGCTCGTCGAGGATGAGCAGGTCGATGCCGTGGAACAGGGCCTTCAGGATTTCCACGCGCTGCTGCTCGCCGACCGAGAGGTCTTCGATGATGGCGTCCGGGCGCACGTCGAGGGCGTAGCGGTCGGAGAGCTCGCGGATCCTCGCGTGGACCTTGTCCATGTCGTTGATGACGCGCAGCGCCGAGCCCTGGCCCAGAATGTAGTTCTCCGCCACCGTCAGGTTCGGTACCAGCATGAAGTGCTGGTGCACCATGCCGATGCGCTGGCGGATCGCCTCGCGCGGGCTGTTGAAGCGCACGGACTGGCCCTTGTAGACGATCTCGCCTTCGTCGGGCCGCACCATGCCGCAGATCATGCTCATGAGCACGCTCTTGCCGGCCCCGTTCTCGCCGAGCAGCGAGTGGATCTCGCCCTCCTCGATTTCCAGCGTCACCCCGTCGCTGGCGACGATGGGGCCGAAACGCTTGCGGATATTGTCGACGCGCAGGAAGGGTTTCTGGGACATGTCCGTTACCTCATCTCGTAGGGCTGGCCGAGCTTGCCGGGCGCGGCGCCCTTGCCGCGGACCACGACGAGCGTGACGATCGTCATGATGTAGGGAAGCGCCTGCAGCAGCTGGTAGGGCACGACGATGGACGCCTGCGCCTGGAGCATCAGCTGGAGCGCGTAGAACAGGCCGAAAAGCAGCGAGACGAAGAAGGCTCCCGTCGGCGACCAGCGGGCGAAGACGACCACGGCGAGCGCGATGAAGCCACGGCCCGAGGTGATGCCCTCGACGAACTGGTTGGAATGGCCGAGCGTCAGGAAGGCGCCGCCGAGGCCGGCAAGGCCGGTGCCGACGAGGACGGCGGCATAGCGGTAGCCCGCGACGTTGCGGCCGGCGACGTCGACCGCCTTCGGATGCTCGCCGACGGCGCGCAGGGTCAGGCCGAAGGAGGTGCGGTAGAGCACGAGGGCGGCGACGATGGTGACGACGACCGTCGAATAGACGATGAGGTTCTGCCGGAAGAAGGCCTCGCCGAGGAACGGCAGGTCGCCGAGGAACGGAATATGGACGGGCTGGGCGATCTCGATGCCCTTGCCGGTCGAGACGTAATAGGTGCGGAACAGGAAGGCCGTGAGGCCCATGCCGAGCAGGTTGAGCGCTGCGCCCACCACGATCTGGTCCGCCTTGATGGTGATCGTGAAGAAAGCGAAGATCAGGCCGAACAGCATGCCGCCCGCAACGCCGGCAAGAAGGCCGAGCGGCACGCTGCCGGTGGCGAAAGCCGCGGCGAAGCCGCAGAAGGCGCCGACGAGCATGGTGCCCTCCAGCCCGATATTCAGCACGCCCGCCCGTTCCGAGAACACTTCGCCGATCGAGGCGAAGATCAGGGGTGTCGCAAGCCTCCAGGCGGCACCGACGAGTGTCGCGAGAAAGGTGAGAAACATCATGTCGTCCATGGAGATACCCTTTGGGAATGTCGCCTAAGGTTTGTTTTCCCGCGGGCCGAAGCCGCCCCGCGGGAGTTTCCATTCTTCAAGCCACGATCCTGAGGATGTCGCGCAGCTTGGCGAAGGCGACGACCGAGAGGATGACGATGCCCTGGATGACCAGAACGAGGACCTGCGGCACCTGCGAGGTGATCTGCAGCACTTCCGAGCCGGAGCGGAGCGTCGCGAAAAGCCCGCCCGAGACGATGGCCGCGAGCGGATTGTTGCCGGCAAGCAGCGCGACCGCGATACCTTCGAAGCCATAGCCGGGCGAGATGTTCTGGTAGAGGCGGTGGGTGACGCCGGCCACTTCGAAGGCGCCGGCAAGACCCGCCATCGCGCCGGAAATGCACATGGCGATCATCACGTTGCGGGCGACCTGCATGCCGGCGTAACGGGCGGCATGCGGATTGAGGCCGACGACGCGCAGCGCAAAGCCGCGGCTGCTCCGTTGCAGGAAGATATAGAGGGCGATTGCCAGCGCCACGGCGACGAGGATGCCGATATGCAGGCGCATGTCGGAGACGATGCGCGGCGTCCATGCCTCCTTCAGCAGGCGGGCGGATTGCGGATAGGCCGCGCTCGCGTCCCGCATCGGGCCGGTGACGAGATAGCTCGTCAGGATCAGGGCGAGATAGTTCAGCATGATCGTGGTGACGATCTCGCTCGCCTGGAAGCGCACCTTGAGATAGCCGGCAATGCCTGCCCAGGCCGCGCCGGCGATAGCACCCGCCAGCATGACGAGCGGCGCATGCACCCAGACGGACAGGCCGTCGAAACTGGTGCCGACAAGCGTGGCGGCGATTGCCCCGGCATAGAGCTGGCCTTCGGCGCCTATATTCCAGATCGAGCAGCGGAAGGCGACGCAAAGGCCCGCGCCGATGAGGATCAGCGGCGTCGCCTTCAGCAGGATCTCGCCAAAGGAGCGCACATCCTGGAACGAGCCGAAGATCATGACGGTGACGACGTCGCTGCCGTTGAAGCCGTTGAGCCACAGCAGGGCTGCGCCGCAGGCAAGGGCGACGAGAACCGCCGCGATCGGTGTCACGGCGCTGATCGCGAGTTGCGAGAGCGTCCGGTAGAGGGTCTGGGCTGCTTGCGGATACACGGTCTCGCGCACTCCCTGGTTTACCTGTGCCATGGATCGGGCCGGATGTTGGTGTGGCGTTCGGCAGGCGCTGCGGCCGGATCGCGGCCGCAGCGTCGAAGTCTGATCATTCGCCGTCGGTCTTGATCTCACCGGCGGCGATCCTGTCGCTGATCGCCTTTACCTCCGCGCGGATTTCCTGCGGCACCGAGACCGGACCGTCATCGCGGAAGGTGAACGAGATGACCTTCGGGTCCTTCAGGCCGAAGACGACGTTCTCCGTCGGCGGCTTGCCGTCCTTGATTGATTTGACGACTTCCACGACGCCCTGGGCATAATCGGCGACATAGAGGCCGAGAATGTTGTTGGGCGCGACCTGGGTGAAGTCGCTGAAGATCGAGAAGGAACGGACATCGGGGCCGGATTCGGCGATCGCCTGGTAGCCGCCGACGGTCGCGCCCGAGGCGTTCGGCACGACGAAATCGGCCCCCTGCGAGATCATGCTCAACGCCGCTTCCTTGGCCGCGGTCGTATCGGTGAAGTTGCCAATATAGGCTTCGCTGATCGGGAAGTCCGGATTGACGCTCTTGGCGCCGTTCTTGAAGCCGGCAAAGGCCTGCTGGATCGGCGGGATTTCCATGCCGCCGACGAGGCCGGCCTTCTTGCCCATCTTCGCGGCGATGACGCCCATCAGGTAGAAGGGCTGGCTGGTGTCGGTGTTGAGGCCGATGACATTGCCCTCGTGGATGGCGCTGGACGAGATCAGGAAGTAGACGTCCGGGTAGTCCTGCGCCACTTCCAGGGCGGCATCCTGGAATTCGAAACCGTGGCCGAGGATGACCTTGTAGCCCTGGCTCGCATAGTCGCGGAAGGCCTTCTCGAAGGAGGCCGGGTTCTGCTGCAGCTCGACATAGCTGATCTTGGCGCCCAGCTGGCTTTCCACGCCCTTCAGCGCGTTGAAGCCGATGCGGTTCCAGCCTTCTTCCGAGACGCTGCCGGGCACGAGCAGGCCCATCTTGAAGTCTTCGGCGTGGGCCATGGCCGGAGCGGCAACGGCAATCGACAGGGCCGCCAGGCCTTCCAGGAACAGTCTTCTTGAAAATTTCATTGCATTTCCTCCCAATGTGATGGTTTCCGGGTCCCGCGCCGGATCTTGGCGTCACTTCGCGCGGGTCTGGATTTCGCCTGCGGCGATCTTCGCGCTCACCTCATCGATGTATTGGCGCAGGTCCGCAGGGACGGACCGCGTGGCTCCGTCATTGTAGGTGAACTTGATGACGTCGGTGTCCTTCAGGCCGAAGTCGACATTGCTTTCCGGCACGTTGCCGTTCTTGATGCCGGAGACGATGCGCACGATGCCCTGGCCGTAATCGGCGAGGAACGTGCCGAGCACATTCTGCGGCGCGGCGTGGGTGTAATCGCTGTAGACGCTGAAGGTGGCAGCGTTGACGCCTCCTTCCCGCGCGGCCTGGATGACCCCCATGCCGGCCGAATTGGCGTTCGGGACGACGAAGTCGGCGCCTTGCGAGATCACGCTGAAGGCGGCTTCCTTTGCCGCGCTCGCATCGGTGAAGCTGCCGAGATAGACGATTGAAACCGGAAAGTCGGGGTTCACGCTCCTAGCGCCGTTCGTGAAGCCTTCGAAGGCTTGCGTGATGGGCGGGATCTCCATGCCGCCGATGAGGCCCGCGCCCTTGCCCATTTTCGCGGCGATCGCGCCCATCAGGTAGAAGGGCTGGCTGGCATCGGTGTTGAGGCCGATGACCTTGCCCTCGTGGATATGGCTCGACGAGATCAGGAAGACCGTATCGGGAAAGTCCTCCGCCGCCGTCAGCGCCGCGTCCTGGAACTGGAAGCCGTGGCCCAGCACGACATCGTAGCCCTGGCCGGCATAGTCCCGGAACGCCTTCTCGAAGGCGGCCGGGTTTTCAGGCAGCTCGACATAGCTGATCCTGGCGTCGAGTTCCTTTTCGACCCGCTTGAGGGCGTCGAAGGCGATACGGTTCCACCCCTCTTCGCCGATACTGCCGGGCACCAGAAGGCCCATCTTGAAATCGTCGGCCAGGGCGGGCTGCTGCCAGAGGGTGCCGGCGAGGGCCAATGCGAATGTGGTTGCAAGCAGCAAGCGACGTAACGGCGCAGTCTTCTCCATTCCATTCTCCCCTTAGATCGAGATGCAATCCCCCCCGGAGGCGCTGCTTGTCAGGCATTCTCCTTCATGCGGACGGTTTCGGTCGTGCTCTTCGAGACCAGCCGCCCCTTCGAGAAGACGAAGGCGCGGTCCGGTCCGCCGGCGACCAGCGTGTCCGTGTCGATGCAGTCGGTGACGACGAAGTCGGCGCGCGCGCCGGCCCTGAGGCCGTATTCCTTGCCAAGCCCCATCAGGCGGGCGGGGGCCGTCGTGATCATGCGATGGGCGGCGGCGAGCTCGTCGCCGCGCAGATGGCCGGCGAGCAGCGTCCAGCGTGCGATCTCCAGCATGTCGCCCGAGCCGGTCGGCACGAACGGATCCTGAATGTTGTCGGAGGCGGTCGCGACGGTGACGCCGGCGCGATAGAGTTCGGCGACACGCGTCAGGCCGCGCGGCGGCAGCATCTCGGCATCGCGGCCCTGAAGATAGAGGTTTGCCGCGGGCAGCGTGACCACGCCGACATCGAGCGCCAGCAGGCGTTCGGCAATGCGCTGGAATTCCGAGCGCGGGAGAGCGCTCAGCACGGAAACGTGGCTGAAGACCGTTCGGCCCTGCATGCCGAAGCGCTCGACCCGTTCGAGGGCGGCGTCCAGGAGATGCACGTCGGCCTTCAGATGTTCGTCGAGATGCAGGTCGACGGGCTTGCCCGCCTTCACGGCGGCCGAGAAGAGGATGTCGAGATAGCGCGGCGGGTCCTCGGAGACGGCCGGCGTGCCGCCGACGGCGTCGGCAAGCGCCACCGCGCCGTCGATATTTTCGGCGAGCCAGTCGAAATCCTGGCCCGGATGCGGCGTCATGAAGGCGACGAGCTGGAGGGTGATGCGGTCCTTTTCGGCGTCGCGGATGCCGGCCAGCGTCTCGATGCCATGGAAACCGGCATCCTTGTCGACATTGATATGGCTGCGGATGCCCGTCGTGCCGCGGGAGAGACATCGCTCGACCGTGCGTGTGGCGCGCTTGTGGATGTCGTCGGGACCGGCGGTGCGGGCATATTTCGCGAAAGCGTCACGCGCACCCTGCAGCGTGCCGGACGGATTGGGCGTGAAGCGCAGAACGCCGGTCTTGTCGAGATGCTGGTGAGCATCGAGGAAGCCGGGGGATACCAGCGAGCCGGTGATATCGACGCAGGCATCGCAGGCGCTGGTGTCGAGATAGGGTTCGACGGCGACGATGCGGCCGTCCGCGCCCACGACGATGTCGCTCGGCGATTGCGAGCCGTCGTCCTGGATGACCGTTCCGCCCGTCAGTGCGAAGGACTGGCCGGCAGCCAGATTTGCGAGCGACACTGTTGAATTCTCTCGTACCATCGTCCCCACCTTTGTTATGGCGGAAAACTAAGCACGGGTGTTTAATTTAAACAAATTCATTATTTCAATTATTTAATATGATTTTGATATTAATCGCAGGTGCTAAGAAATCTCGCATATGCGAAAGTAAATCAATAAAGCTTATGAAGATCAATATATTGACTTGCCGGTAGATGGGCGCCGCGGCACTTGGCAATGGCGCCCATTCTTTGGAAAATCAGTGCCGATATTGCGGCTCTTCCGCATCCAGTTGCCGGCGAATGGCTGCAAGGTGGGCCTTGGCGGACTCCGGATCGCCTTCGCGCATCTGCTTGTATGCAGCTTCCGCGATGGCGGGGTCGACCGGCGTGACGGTACGCCCGGTGGACATGGCGAGAACCTGCACTTCGGCGGCGCGCTCGAGATAGTAAAGGTCGTCCCAGGCTTCGGCGATGGTGGGCGCGAGCACCAGCACGCCATGGTGTTTCATGAAGACGATATCCGCATCGCCCGCCGTGCTCGCGATGCGCGCGCCCTCGGCATAGTCGAGCGCCAGGCCGTTGTAGTTCTCGTCGACGGCGGTGCGGCCATAGAACTTCAGCGCGGTCTGCCCGGCCCAGATCAGCGGCTGGCCGTCCGTCATGGAGAGGGCCGTCGCATAGGGCATGTGGGTGTGGAAGGCCACCCTTGCCCGCGGCAGGCGGCGGTGGATTTCCGCATGGATGTAGAAGGCGGTCGCCTCCGGCTCTCCCTGGCCGTCGATGACGGCGCCGTTGAAATCGCAGATCAGCAGCTTCGAGGCCGTCAGTTCCCGGAAGGCATAGCCGTAGGGGTTGACGATGAAGAGGTCGTCATGTCCGGGCACGACCGCGGAGAAATGGTTGCAGATGCCTTCCTCGAAGCCGTTGCGCGCCGCCATGCGGAAACAGGCGGCAAGGTCTTCCCTGGCGGTTCGGATGGCGTCGGTGGAGAGGTCGGGGCGGTTCGGCCGGGTGGCTCCTTCGGAAGGGGTGGCGCGGTCGTTCAGGGAATGAGCCATGGGTGCTCCTGTCTGGCGTGGCTGGGAGCGGCGGCTGGCCGGAAGGCGCTCATGCGCCGGCCTCCGCGCGCAGCATCAGGCTGCGCCCTGCCTGCCCGCTCGTCCGCGGTCCGGCAGCGCCCTCAGATAACCTTCGATTTCCGGCGCGGTCAATGCACGGACTTCAGCAGATAGTCGCGGAACCGCCGCGCGGCCGGTGACAGCGAGCGCGCCCGTTTCTGGATCAGGCTGACCTCGCGCTTGATGTGCGGCTCGGTCGGGGTTCGCACGACAAGGCCCATGGATGTTGCAAGCCGCGTGACGGCCGACGTCATGATCGCCACGCCGAGGCCGCCCTCGACCATGCCGATGATCGTCAGCGGCAGCGCCACTTCCTGCATGGATTTGTCGAGCGGCAGGATGATGCCGTTGCGCATCAGCTCGTTTTCCAGCCGGTCGCGGATCGGGTTGCCACGCTGCGGGCCGATCAGCTTGCAATCGGCAAGGTCGGTCCAGCGCAGTTCGGGCCGCTTGACGAGCGGATGATCGGAATGAAGAACGACGAGGAATTCGTCGGTGATGAGCCGGGTGCCGATGAGTTCCGGATCGTCCTCCGGAACGGTGCCGAGCCCGAGGTCGACGGAACCGTTGGCCACTTGCTCCAGCACGGACTTCTCGGCGACGTCGTGCAGTTCGACGGTGATCTCCGGATAGAGCTTGGTGAAGCCGTGCACGAGCTGCGGCAGCATCAGGGCGGCCTGCACCGTGCCGGCGGCCATCGAAACCTTGCCGCGCCGCAGCGCATTCAATTCCCGGGAGCTTTCCACCATCCCCTCGATGTCGGCGACGGCGCGCGCGGCGATCGGCAGGATGTCCATGCCCGCCTGGGTGAGGCGCAGCAGGCGCGTATGCCGGTCGAAGAGGCGCAGGTTGAGGTTCTGCTCCAGCTGCCGGATCAGCGTGCTGACGGCTGACTGCGAGGAACCCAGCTTGTTGGCGGCCAGCGTGAACTGGCCCTGATTCGCCACGGTCACGAAGGCGCGGAGTTGTTTCAGTGTGATGTCCATAACCGGCCAATTCATTCAGTAACTAGATGAACAAATATTATTATGCCGATTGTTTGCTGATTTGACCAGAAGCATGATCCGTCCCGTACGGCGTGCGGTGACACACATGAGGCCAAGATGCCCACCACCGCGCCGGAACACTGTTCGCTGGGAGGAAAGCGAATGTCCCATCCTGATACGACGGATCCCGTCGAGAAGAAGTACCCGATCCCGAGCCTCTTCGCTCTGGGCCTGCAACACGTTCTCGTCATGTATGCCGGCGCTGTCGCCGTTCCGCTCATCGTCGGCAATGCGCTTCACCTGTCCAAGGAACAGATCGCCCTGCTCGTCAGCGCCGACCTGTTCGCCTGCGGCATCGTCACGCTGATCCAATCGCTCGGCATCTGGAAGATCGGCGTTCGCCTGCCGATCATGATGGGCGTCTCGTTCACGGCCGTCCCCTCGATCATCGCGACCGGCACCAATCCCGATCTCGGCATGCCCGGCGTCATCGGCGCCGTCATCGGATCCGGCATCTTCGTCCTTATCGTCGCGCCGTTCTTCGGCCGGTGGGTTCGCTTCTTTCCGCCCATCGTCACCGGAACGGTCATGCTGATCATCGGCCTTTCGCTGATGCGCGTCGGCGTCAACTGGGCCGCAGGCGGCCAGCCGACGATCAAGGGGCCTGACGGCATGATCCCGAACCCGGCCTATGGCGCGCCCTTCGGGCTTGCCGTCGCGGCGATCGTCCTTCTGTCGATCCTCGTTCTCACCCGCTTTCTCAAGGGGTTTCTTTCCAACCTCGCGGTGCTGATCGGTATCGGCATCGGCTTTGCGATCGCCATTGCCGCCGGCAAGGTGGATTTCCATGGCGTGGCGGATGCCGAGTGGGTGCGCGTCATCCATCCGCTCGCCTTCGGCTTCCCGGTCTTCGAATTCTGGTCGATCTTCGCCCTCTGTGCGGTCATGGTGGTCATGATGATCGAGTCGACCGGCCAGTTCCTGGCGGTCGGCGACATGGCCGGGCGCAAGATTTCCCAAAACGATCTGACCCGGGGCCTGCGCACCGACGGCGTCGGCAACATCATCGGCGGCCTGCTCAACACCTTCACCTATACGACCTATGCGCAGAATGTTGGCCTGCTCCAGATCACCGGTGTGCTCAGCCGCTTCGTGGTCGCTGCGGGCGGCTGCATCCTGATCCTGCTCGGCGTCCTGCCGAAGGTCGCCTTCGTGAGCGCTTCCATCCCGAGCTACGTCGTCGGCGGCGCCGCCATCGTGATGTTCGGTATGGTCTCGGCGACCGGCGTCAAGATCATGTCACGGGTGAATTTTGCCACCAACCGGCGCAATCTCTACATCGTTGCCGTCAGCGTCGGCCTCGCCATGGTGCCCGTCGTCGCGGACAACATCTTCGACCAACTGCCGGCCGCAATGAACAAGTTCCTGCACAGCGGCGTGCTCGTCGGCACCTTCGCGGCCGTCCTCCTCAACATTCTCTTCAACGGGGTGCCCGCGAAAGAGCCCGAGGACGTCGAACTCCGGAATGGCGCGCACGCTGCCGATCTCGCCTGAACCGCAAAGATTAGTCCGGCGGCCTTCGTGCCGCCGGAGCCCCGGCCCCATGCACGAGCGACGAGGCCAGAATCCAAGAGGAATGCCATGAGGCGTTTTGAATATCATCGGGCGGACACGCTGGAACAGGCATCCCGCCTTCTCGTCGATCTCGGCGACGATACGTTCCTGTTCAACGGCGGCACGGACCTGCTGGTCGAGATCCGCGAACGGCTGCGCCGCGTACGCAATGTCATCGATATCAAGGCCATTCCCGGCCTTTCCGACATCATCTACGACGAAACCCGCGGCCTGACCTTCGGCGCGCTGGTGACCGTCGGCCGCCTGGAGCGCCTGCCGCTGGTGCACGAGCGCTATCCGAACCTGCGCGCCGCACTTGCCTCGCTTGGCTCCATCCAGGTTCGCAACCGCGCCACGGTCGTCGGCAATGTCTGTCGCGCCTCGCCGTCGGCCGACACGATCCCGCCGCTCGTGGCCGATGGGGCCTTCATCCATATCTACAGCCCGACCAATATGCGCGTCGTGCCGCTCGCCCAGTTCTTCACCGGCCCCGGCAGGACCGTGCTCGCCAAGGGCGAGATCGTCACCGGCATCACCGTGCCGCCGGCCGCCGACAATGTCGGCAAGGCCTATATCAAGCACGGTCGCCGCAAAGCGATGGAACTTTCCACTGTCGGTGTCGCCGTCAGTCTCTCCATGGACGACGGCGTGTGCAGCGATATCCGCATCGCGCTCGGCGCGGTCGGGGCCACCGTTCTGCGTGCCCCGCAAGCGGAGGCGATGCTGCGCGGCACGAGGCTCGACGCGGCAACCGTCAAGGGCGCAGCCGACAAGGCGATGGAGGAGTGCACGCCGATCAGCAATGTGCGCGCCAGCGCCGATTACCGCCGCGACATGGTCGGCGTCCTGACCGGCCGCGCGATCAAACAGGCATTGGAGACCTTCGCATGAAACGGATCGTCGAACTCACCATCAATGGCGAGCCGCGCGACATGGCGGTGGAGAGCTGCTGTTCGCTGCTCGACGCGCTGCGCGACGATGTCGGCCTCACCGGCACCAAGAAGGGCTGCGACGTCGGTGACTGCGGCGCCTGCACCGTCATCGTCGATGGCCAGCCGGTCAATGCCTGTCTCATGCTCGCCGTCGAGGCGGAGGGCCGTGCCGTCGAGACCATCGAGGGCTTGCAGACGGGCGTCGACGTGCTGCATCCGCTGCAGGATGCCTTCATGCGCCATGGCGCCTCGCAATGCGGCTTCTGCACGCCGGGCATCCTGATGATGGCCAGGAAGCTGCTCGAAGACAATCCGAACCCGTCGGACGAGGACATCCGCTTCGGCCTCAGCGGCAATATCTGCCGCTGTACCGGCTACACCAAGATTTTCGACGCGATCAAATCCGCCGCGCGCGAGATGGAGGCTGCAAGATCATGAACATGACGACCCCTATCGAAGAGCGGGAATTCAAGATCGTCGGCAAGAGCGTCAAGCGTGACGACGTCGTCGAGAAAGTGACCGGCGAGGCCCAGTATACCGGCGACGTCAAGTTGCCCGGCATGCTGCACGGCAAGATCAAGCGCGCCGCCATCGCGCATGCCCGCATCAAGAGCATCGATGTCAGCAGGGCGCTGGTCTATCCCGGCGTCAAGGCCGTGCTGACGCATGAGAACGTGCCGCGCGTGCTGCATTACGGTTCGCCCCATCCGCGCTCGGCCTCCTGCACGAAGGACCAGTATATCCTCGACAGCAAGGTGCGTTTCTGGGGCGAGGGCGTCGCTGCCGTTGCCGCCATTTCGGAAGAAATCGCCGACGAGGCGCTCGACCTGATCGAGGTCGAATACGAGCCCTTGCCCGCCGTCATCGAGCCGGAGGAAGCAGCTCTTCCCGGCGCGCCGCTCATCCACGATGTCGGCCCCGGCGGCAATCTGGTGCTCGACCCGGTCCGCGTCGACCGCGGCGATATCGAGGCCGGCTTCGCTCAAGCGGATTTCGTGCTGGAAGGCACCTTCTCCGGCGGGCGCCCGCATCCGGCCTATATGGAGCCGAATGTCTGCATCGCAGACTGGGACGGCTCCAACAAGCTGACCTTCTGGACCTCCACCCAGACCTCCTTCATGGTGCGCGGCATCCTTGCCGAGGTGCTCGGCCTGCCCCTCACCAAGGTGCGCGTGTTGGTCGACCATATGGGCGGCGGCTTCGGCGCCAAGCAGGATTGCTTCCAGCACGAATTCCTCTGCGCGCTGCTGGCGAAGGAAACGCGCCGGCCGGTGAAGATGGAATTCACCCGCCACGAGACCTTCGTCGCCGGGCGTGCCCGCCATCCCTGCAAGATCTGGCTGAAGCAGGGCTTCAGGAACGACGGCACGCTCGTCGCCCGCGACATGAAGCTGGTCTACGATTCCGGTGCCTACGGGTCGCACGGCCCGGGCGTCACCATTGTCGGCACCAATGCCGCGACCTCGCTCTATCGCTGCGAGAACGTGCGGCTGGAAGGCCGCTGCGTCTACACCAACACGCCGATCAACGGCGCCTTCCGCGGCTATGGCGTGGTCCAGAGCTACTACGCGCTCGACATACAGATGGACGAGGCCGCCGAACGGCTTGGCATGGACCCCGCGGAACTGAAGCTGAAGAATGTGGTTCGCGCCGGTGACATAGCGCCGTCGGGCCATCCGATCCTCGGCCATGGCCTGGAAATCTGCCTTCAGCACGGGATGGACGTGCTCGATTGGAAGAGCCTGCGCAACCGCGATCGCGCGCCGGATCCGAAGCGGCCCCATATCCGCAAGGGCTGGGGTGTCGGCTGCGAAATGCACGGCTCCTCCGCCTATCCGGGCATCAAGGAGCAGGGCAACGCGACCGTGAAGGTCAACGAGGACGGCACGGTGACGCTGCTCACCGGCGCGGCTGGCCTCGGCACCGGCGCGCATACCGCGCTGGCGCAGATCGTCGCGGAAGAACTCGGCGTGCGCTTCGAGGATGTCGGTGTCATTCATGGGGATACGGACGTCGTGCCCTGGGATATCGGCGCGTTCGCCAGCCACACGACCTATCTCGTCGGCACCGCCGCCAAGATGGCCGCGACCAAGGTGCGCGCCGCCGTGCTCGAACGGGCCGCCATGAAGCTGCAGGTCGGGGCCGAAGAGCTCGATCTCTCCGAGGGGCGGGTCTTCGTCAAGGCCGAGCCCGGCCGCTTCCTGTCGGTCGCTGAAGCCATGGGCCCCTCCCGCGGTATTCCCGCCGCCAATATCGTGGCGAACGGCACCTACGAGCCGACGAAGTCCTATTCCTTCGCCGCCCATTTCACGGAAGTGGACGTCGATACGGAAACCGGCATCGTCGAGGTCAAGCGCGTCGTGCCGGTGCACGATGTCGGCCGGGTCATCCACCCGATCGCCGCGCAAGGCCAGATCGAGGGCGGCATCCAGCAGGGCATCGGCCACACACTGACCGAGGACTACGTCATCGACAGGAAGACCGGCCGCTCGCTCAACGCCGGCCTGGTCGACTACAAGATGCCGCTGTCCATGGACATGCCCGACATCGAGACGATCATCCTCGAAGCCGCTCCCGATCCGGGCGGCCCTTGGGGTGCCAAAGGCGTCGGCGAGGACCCGATCATCGCGATCGGCCCGTCGATCACCAACGCCATCCACGACGCCATCGGCGTCCGCTTCCACCACTATCCGATCACCCCGGAAGACATTCTGAAAGCCTTGAGGGAGAAGGGCGCATGAACATGCATATCGAACCAGCCAGCAGGAAGCTCCCGATCACCATCCTTACGGGCTTCCTCGGCTCGGGAAAGACGACGCTTCTCAACTACATCCTGACCGAGCGCCACGGCCACCGCATCGCGGTGATCGAGAACGAGTTCGGCGAGGTGGATGTGGACAGCGACCTCGTGCTCGCCTCCGACGAGGAAATCTTCCAGATGCAGAACGGCTGCATCTGCTGCTTCGTCGACGTGCGCAACGACCTGATCGACGTGATGAAGAAGCTCTTGAGCCACAAGGACAAGTTCGACCACATCATCGTGGAGACCTCGGGCCTTGCCGATCCCACGCCCGTCGCCACGGCCTTCTTCGTCGACCGTAGCGTCGCCGATGAGGTGGAGCTGGATGCGGTCGTGACGCTGGTCGATGCCATGCATATCGACCAGCACCTTTACGACCCGGTGCTCGACGGCAGCGACAACCAGGCCGTCAACCAGATCGTCGCGGCCGACCGCATCCTCGTCAACAAGGTGGATCTGGCTTCGGAAGAGGCGCTGGGCGAGCTCGAAGGATCGCTGCGCAAGCTCAACCAGACGGCGCCGATCCTGCGCTCGACCTACGGCCAGGTGGATCTCTCCAACATCCTCAACGTCAGTGGCTTCCGGCCGTCCTATGTCCGTGAACGCGCTGAAATCCTCGATATCGACTTGGACGATGACGGCGACGCGCAGGATCATCCCGGTCACGATTGCCACGACGCGGCCTGCGACCATCCGGATCACGATCACGGGCATCACGATTGCAGCGATGCCGCCTGCGATCACCCGGACCACCACCATGCGGTAGGCCACGGTCGGGCACAGCCGCTGTCGCTTCGTCCGCATCGGCACGACGCGACGGTGAAGTCGCACGCCTTCGTCTATCCGCAATCCTTCGACGGTGAGAAGCTGGCGGGTTTCCTGAAGGATTACCTCGGCGAGCACGGGGACGATATCTTCCGCACCAAGGGGATCGTGTCGGTCGCCAATGACGAGCGGTTCTTCGTGCTCCAGGCCGTGCACAAGCTCGTCGATTTCCGCCCTGACCATGCGTGGGGCGAGGATACCCGCAAGTCGAAATTCGTCTTCATCGGCCGCAACCTTGACCGTGACGGCATCGACAGAAACTTGCGCGCATGCCTGGCAGCCTAGCGACGCTTCTCCCGTCGCTACCTGCCTGCTCAAGCTCTTCTGTCCGAACCGCCCGCGCACCCTCCAGCGCGCGGGCGGCCACTGGCGTTTTTCAGAAAATATTCTTTAAAAAACAATAGCTTATATTGATTATTTTATTGACATAAAGCCCGCATCGTGGTCTTTTCACCATCGAGTAGAAGCACCGACAATTGCTCACCGTCTGTTGGAAGATGAGGCTGCGATGTCGATGCTGACTACGAAAGGAACACCCGCCGCTTGTGCCCCGTTTCGGGCTCCGGCCGTTCTTCTCCGTCATCGGCAGTTCCTGTGTTCGCGGATCCACGCCCGGCTTTGGCCGGCATGGCGTTCATCGCGCGGCCCCGCATCGACCGGACCCTCTACGACAGGAGAACAGGAATGATAATCGACCTAAGCTGCTACCCCACCGATCTGGTGGACCTGGCTTGGCGCCATGACGGACCGCCCTTTACCGGCGACAAGCTTCTGAAGATGATGGACGGCCCGTACTATGTGAACGGCAAGCCGCGCCGCATCGACAAGGCCTTCATCCAGCCCCCGCAGGGCAACACCATCTACACCCACGAGATCATGGACCTGGAAGGCAAGGCCGCCATCCGCCAGTACATGGGTTATACGGAAAAGATGGTGACCGAGCATCCTGACCGCTTCCTCGGCTGCTTCGTCTACAATCCGCGCTACGGCGTGCAGAACGGCGTCGACGAAATCGAGCGCTACGCCAAGGAATTCGATTTCAAGATGGTCCAGCTGCAGGCGAACATGCACGCCTACCGCCCGGACCGCGCGCTCGACTGGCTACGCCCGGCCATGAAGAAGTGCGCCGAGCTCGGCCTGATGGTGAAGGTGCATACCGGCGACGGCCCGTACTCGATCCCGACCGAGTTCTACCCGATCATCCGCGAGTTCCCGGAAGTCAACTTCATCCTCGCCCACTTCGGCGTCCAGACGGGCGGCGTTTACGTGTTCGAGCCGATGCAGATGGCCCTCGACACGCCGAGCGTCTACGTCGAATCGGGCTGGTGCCTCCAGTCGCGCATCGTCGAATTCGCCAAGGTCCTGCCCAAGCACAAGATCCTCTTCGGCTCCGACACCCCGCCGAACGAGCCGGGCATGTGGATCAACCTTCTGGAAGTCCTCTGCCACGAGCCGCCGCAGGGCCTGAACCTCTCCGAGGACGATCTGGAGGACTACCTGGGCAACAACCTCGCCCGCATGATCGGCCTCGAGCCGACCAAGCCGCCGGCAACCGTCGAGGAAGCCGAGGCGTATCTGCGCCAGCACGGCGTCCAGATCGCCGCGTAAATCTTACGGAGTGAACAATGATTATTGATACCCATCTTCACCCGACCAACCTCGTCGACGAGGCGTGGCGTCATACGGGTACGCCCTTCACGGGCGAGCGCATGCTCAAGCTGATGGACGGCCCCTACATGATCAACGGCAAGCCGCGCCGGATCGACATGGGCTTCATCCAGCCGCCGCCGGGCAACACCGGCTACCGTGACGGCAACCGCAAGGGCCGCGAAGGCATTCGCGACTACATGGCCTATATCGCCGAGCTTTGCGAGAAGTACCCGGACCGCTTCATCGGCAACTTCAACTACAACCCGCGCTGGGGGCCCGAAAACGGCGCTGCGGAGCTGGAATTCCACGTCAAGGAATACGGCTTCAAGATGCTGAAGCTGCATGCTAACATGCACGGCTATCGCCCCGACCGCGCGCTGGAATGGCTGCGTCCGGCGATGAAGAAGTGCGCCGAGCTCGGCGTCGTCGTCCTCATCCACACCGGCGACGGCCCCTACACGATCCCGACGATGTTCTACCCGATCATCCGCGAGTTCCCGATGGTCAACTTCATCATCGGTCACTTCGGTATCCAGACGGGCGGCAACTATTCGTTCGAGTCCTTCTGGATGGCGATGGATACGCCGAACGTCTACTGCGAATCCGGCTGGTGCTTCCAGTCGCGCATCGTGGAGTTCGCCCAGCAGCTTCCGAAGAACAAGATCGTCTTCGGCACGGACAGCCCGCCGAACGACCCGGGCATGTGGCTGCGCGAACTGGAAGTGCTCTGCAAGGATCCGCCGCACGGCATCAACCTCTCCGAGGACGATCTGGAAGGCTATCTCGGCAACAACATCGCCAAGCTCGTCGGCATCGACCCGTCCCCGCCGCCGCGCGACCTGAAGGACGCCCAGGCGCGCCTGACGGACTCGTATGCCGGCGTCGACCGCGCCACCGGCAAGCACCTGCTGCAGCCGGCCTGATAATGACGTCCGCCGCTTGAGGCGGCGGGCACTGGTCCCCTTGTCCGGCTTCCGGCCGTCTTCTTTCCCATGGCGAAAGGGGAGTGCGGACCTCACGGTTTCCCTTCTCTTCCATGGGGACGGATGCCGGAGACGGACGAGGGGGCTTTTATACATCGGGCGGCCGACGCGCCGCCAACCCCGAGCACCGAGACCGAACATGACCCAGTACCACAAGCAAGACGTCCGCCGCTTCCTGGCCGATTACAGCGCCGAGCATCCCGAGGACGTCATCACCATCGACCGGCCGGTCTCGGACGATCAGGACGCCACCGCGCTGATCTGGAACCTTGCGGACAAGGGCCAGCACCAGATGCTGCACCTCAAGAACGTCAGCGGCATCGGCGCTGAGGTCGTCTGCAACATCTTCGCCTCGCGCGACCGTATCGCCCGCCTGCTCGGCTCGACCGCCGACAAGCTGCACGAGGCCTACCAGGCCCGCGCCAACAAGCCCTTTGCACCGGAAGTGCTGGAAAGCGGCCCGATCATCGAGGAGATCATCTCCGGCGACGACGTGGACCTCCATGCGCTGCCGATGCTGAAACACTTCGACACCGACCGCGCGAAATACATCACGTCCGGCATCATCATCGGCGAGCACCCGGAAACCGGGGCCGGCAATCTCAGCTATCACCGCGCGATGATCCACTCGAAGAATTCGCTCGCCACCTCGCTGCATTCGCGCGGCCATCTCTGGCGCCTGATGAACATGGCGAAGGAGAAGGGCAAGCCGATGCCGGTCGCCATGGTGATCGGCGGCCATCCGCTGTTCATGATCGCCGCCTCCGCCCGCCTTGCCTTCGGCGAGGACGAGCGCGACGTCGCCGGCGGCCTGATGGGGGAACCGCTCCAGGTCGTGCGCACGCCGAAATACGGCATCCGCGTTCCCGCCCATGCGGAGATCGTGCTGGAAGGCGTTCTGGATCCGGAAGCCCATGTGGAGGAGGGACCGTTCGGCGAATTCACCGGCTATTCCTCCGACCGCTCGACCAACAACCTCTTCACCGTCGAGACGATCATGCGTCGCCGCGATGCCATGCTCGTCTCCGTCGCGGGCGGCAATTCGGCCGAACATCTCAATCTCGGCCGGGTGCCGCGGGAAGCGGAAGTGGTGGAGAAGCTGAAGGCCCGCTTCCCCTCGATCACCGCCGTGCACTACCCGTCCTCGGGCACCCATTTCCATGCTTATATCGCGATGAACCAGACCCGCGAGGGGGAGGCGCGGCAGGTCATGCTCGGGCTTCTGGGCTGGGACCAGTATCTGAAGACCGTCATCGTGGTGGATGCGGATGTGGACATCACCAAGGACAGCGAAGTGCTCTGGGCGCTCGCCACCCACTTCCAGCCGCACAAGGATGTCGTCATCATCGAGGGCCTGCCGGGCAATGCGCTCGATCCGTCGGCCAGCGGCATCGGCACCACTTCGCGCATGGGCCTCGACGCCACGCGCGGACCGAACTTCCATGGGGTACGCGCCCGCATCAGCGACGAGGCCACGGCCCGCGCCGCGGCGCTCCTCAAAAGCGCGGGATAAAGCTCATGACGCGGCCAAGACGCATGATCGTCGGCATTTCGGGGGCGTCCGGGGTCATCTACGGCAAGCGCATCCTCGAAGTGCTGCGCGACCTCGGCATCGAGACGCACCTGATCATGTCGCGCGCGGCCTGCATCACGCTCGCGGCCGAGGCGGATTTCACGAAGCAGGAGCTGGAAGCGCTCGCGACGGCCACCCATTCCAACAAGGATATCGGTGCCGTCTGCTCTTCCGGCTCCTACAAGACGCTCGGCATGATCGTCGCGCCCTGCTCGGTGAAGACCATGGCGGAGATCGCGACCGGAACGACGGACAACCTGCTTTCCCGCGCCGCCGACGTGGTGCTGAAGGAGCGCCGCCGGCTGGTCCTGATGCTGCGCGAAACGCCGCTGCATCTCGGCCATATCCGCAACATGGCGCAGGTGACGGAAATGGGCGGTATCATCTATCCGCCCGTCCCCGCCTTCTACGCCAGGCCGAAAAGTCTGGAAGAGATGGTCGACCACACGGTCGGCCGCGTGCTCGACCTGTTCGACCTCGACGCTGGCATCGTGCGCCGCTGGGAAGGAACCCGAGGAGAGGAATGACCTGTCTCCCGGATCGCCGGGAGCCGGAAACGCATCGGCATGGGCTGACCGTAAACGCGATCACATCTGCAAATGCGCACCAATCGGTGCGCATTTGCGTGAAACGGCAGGCTTTCCGCGATAGCTACCGCCTCAGGACATGATCAGGCCACCTGACGGGCGACCTGCTGGTCGATGGAGGCTTCTGCTGCTGGTGCCGGCTCGCCGGCCATCGTCGAGCGGCCGTGCTGGACGAGCGGGCGGTTGCCGGCCAGCCTGCGCAGGAGGACATAGAATACCGGTGTCATGAAGATGCCGAAGAAGGTGACGCCGATCATGCCTGAGAAGACGGCAAGGCCCATGGCGGCGCGCATTTCGGCACCCGCACCGGTCGACAGCACCAGTGGCACGACACCCATGATGAAGGCCATGGAGGTCATGAGGATCGGGCGCAGGCGAAGGCGGCTTGCCTCGATCGCAGCCTTCACGGGCGTCCTTCCCTCGAATTCCAGCTCGCGCGCGAACTCAACGATGAGGATGGCATTCTTCGCCGACAGGCCCACCAGCACCACGAGGCCGATCTGGGTGAAGATGTTGTTGTCTCCGCCCGTGTACCAGACCCCGGCCAGCGCCGCGAGCACGCCCATCGGCACGATCATGATGATGGCGATCGGTAGCGTCAGGCTCTCATATTGCGCGGCGAGCACGAGATAGACGAGCAGCAGCGCGAGCGGGAAGACGACGATGCTCGAATTGCCGGCAAGGATCTGCTGGTAGGTCAGGTCCGTCCATTCGAAGTCGATGCCTGCCGGCAGGGTCTCCGCGGCGATCTTCTCGATGGCCGCCTGCGCCTGTCCCGAGGAGAAGCCCGGCGCCGGCCCGCCGTTGATGTCGGCGGCAAGGAAGCCGTTGTAGCGCGTGGTGCGCTCCGGCCCGGTCGTGGCATCCACCTTGAGGAGGGCGGCGAGCGGGATCATCTCGCCGGATTGCGAGCGCACCTTCAGGTGGCCGATATCCTCCGGCTCCGCGCGGAAGGCGGAATCGGCCTGCACGCGCACGCTGTAGGTCCGCCCGAAGGCGTTGAAGTCGTTGACGTAGAGTGAGCCGAGATAGATCTGCAGCGTCTCGAACACGTCCGTCACCCGAACGCCGAGCTGCTGGGCCTTGGCCCGGTCCAGGTCGGCGTAGAGCTGCGGCACGTTGATCTGGAAGCTGGAGAACAGCCCCGCCAGTTCCGGTGTCTGGTAGGCCTTCGCAAGGAAGGCCTTCGTCGCCTCGTCGAGCGCCTGGTAGCCGAGGCCCGCGCGGTCCTCGACCTGCAGCTTGAAGCCGCCCGTCGAGCCGAGGCCGTTGACCGGCGGCGGCGGGAAGATGGCGATGAAGGCGTCCTGGATGCTCGCGAATTTCTGGTTGAGCTGCATGGCGATCGCCCCGCCGGAAAGCTCCGGCGTCGTGCGCTTGTCGAAATCGTCGAGCGTGGCGAAGACGATGCCCGAATTGGAGCCGATGGTGAAGCCGTTGATCGACAGGCCCGGGAAGGCGATGGCGTGGGAGACGCCCGGCTGCTCCAGCGCGATCTTGCTCATCTTCTTGATCACCTCCTCCGTGCGGTCGAGCGTGGCGCCGTCCGGAAGCTGGGCAAAGCCGATGAGGTACTGCTTGTCCTGTGCCGGCACGAAGCCGCCGGGCACGGCGTTGAACACCGCATAGGTCGCCCCGACCAGCGCCAGATAGAGCGCCATGACCACCGACTTGCGCGAGACGAGCCCGCCGACGCTGCGCCCGTAGCCGTTCGAGGCCGCGCCGAAGACCCGGTTGAAGCCGCGGAAGAACCAGCCGAACAGGCGGTCCATGGCGCGGGTCAGCCAGTCCTTCGGGGCGTGGTGGTCCTTCAGGAGAAGGGCGGCCAGCGCCGGCGAGAGCGTCAGCGAGTTGATCGCGGAAATCACCGTCGAGATGGCGATGGTCAGCGCGAACTGCCGGTAGAACTGGCCGGACAGGCCGCTGATGAAGGCGAGCGGCACGAAGACGGCGACGAGCACGAGCGCGATGGCGACGATCGGTCCCGAGACCTCGCGCATCGCCCGGTAGGTCGCCTCGCGCGGGGATAGGCCGTTCTCGATGTTGCGCTCGACGTTCTCCACGACGACGATCGCGTCGTCCACCACGATGCCGATGGCGAGCACCAGGCCGAAGAGCGTCAGCGCGTTCACCGAGAAGCCGAAGGCATACATCACCGCGAAGGTGCCGATGATGGAGACCGGGACGGCGAGCAGCGGGATGATCGAGGCGCGCCAGGTCTGCAGGAACAGGATGACGACGAGCACGACGAGCGCCACCGCCTCCAGCAGCGTATCGACGACCTTGTCGATGGAGGCGCGGACGAACTCCGTCGTATCGTAGACGATCTCGTATTTCACGCCGTCCGGCATGGCGAGCTGGAGCTGGTCCATGGTCGCGCGCACATTGTCGGCGATCTCGATGGCGTTGGAGCCGGGCGCCTGGAGCACGGCGATGGCGACGGCCGGCTGGCCGTCGAGGAGGGAACGCAGCGTATAGTCGGCCGCGCCCATCTCGATGCGGGCGACGTCTCTCAGGCGGGTGATCTGTCCTTCCGGGCCGGCCTTGACGATGATGTTGCCGAATTCCTCCGGCGTGTGCAGGCGGCCCTGCGCGTTGACGTTGAGCTGGAGGTTCACGTCGGAAGGCGTCGGCGAGGCGCCGATGATGCCGGCGGCGGCCTTGCACGTTCTGCTCGCGGATCGCATTGGTGATGTCGCTTGCGGCAAGCGCATGCTCGGCCGCCTTCTGCGGATCGATCCACACGCGCATCGCATAGTCGCCCGCGCCGAAGACCTGCACCTGCCCGACGCCTTCGATGCGCGCGAGGCGGTCCTTGATGTTCAGCGTCGCATAGTTGCGCAGATAGGTGACGTCATAGCGGTCCGTCGTCGCAACGAGATTGACCACCATGATGAAGTCGGGCGAGCTCTTGACGGTGGTGACGCCGAGCGCGCGCACTTCCGCCGGCAGGCGGGGCTCGGCCTGCGCCACGCGGTTCTGCACGAGCTGCTGCGCCTTGTCCGGATCCGTGCCGAGCTTGAAGGTGACGGTCAGCGTCAGGACGCCGTCGGACGTCGCCTGGCTGTTCATGTAGAGCATGTCCTCCACGCCGTTGATCTGCTCTTCCAGCGGCGTGGCGACGGTTTCGGAAATGACGACGGGGTTTGCGCCGGGATAGACGGCGCGCACCACGATGGATGGCGGAACGACCTCCGGATATTCGGAAATCGGCAGGGCTCGCATGCCGATCAGGCCTGCCACCACGATGAGGATCGACAGCACCCCGGCAAAGACCGGGCGATCCACGAAGAAACGCGAAATATTCATGTCTTGAACCCCTCTCCAGGGACGAACGGGCCCGTCCGGCGGGCAAGGCTCCGCCGGCAGGCATGGGATTTCTGTGGTCGGAGGCAGGGCGCGGCGTGCGCCCTGCCGGCCTCCGTTACTTCACGGAGGCGACGTTTTCCTGCACCTGCGGGTCGACGACGGCGCCGGGGCGGATGCGCTGCAGGCCGTTGACGACGACCTTGTCGCCGGCTGCAAGGCCGCTTTCGACCACGCGCTCGCCGTCGGAAAGGCTGCCGAGAACGATGGGCCGGTAGGCCACCTTGTTGTCCTTGTCGACGACGAAGACGAACTTCTTGTCCTGGTCGGTGCCGACCGCCTTCTCGCTGACGAGGATCTTGCTTTCGGCCCGTGGCTCGCCCATGCGGATGCGTACGAACTGGCCGGGGATCAGCCTGCCGCCCGGATTGTCGAAGACGGCGCGCACGGCGATGGTGCCGCTTGCCGCATCCACCTCGTTACCGATGAGCTGGAGCTTGCCGCGGATCGGCGTGCCCTCGTCGGCGAGCGTGCCGACCTCGACCGGGATCTGCTCGATCGGCCGGAGCGCGCTGTCGGAGGCGGGCAGGGCTGCGAGCGCCTTCGCGACCGTTTCCTCGCTGACATTGAAGCCCGCATAGATCGGGTCGACGGAAACGAGCGTCGTCAGCGCCGGTGAGGCGGAGCCGGCCGCAACGAGGTTGCCCACCGTGATTTCCACCTTGCCGGCACGGCCGGAAACGGGGGCGCGGACATTGGTGTAGTCGAGCTCGAGCTGGGCGGCGTGCAGGGCGGCCTGCGCGGTCTTGAGGGCGGCGTTGGCCTCGGCCAGCGCGTTCTGGCGCTGGTCGACCTCGCTCTGCGAGACGCTGTTGCTTTGGGCAAGGCGTTCGCCGCGCTCGAGCTGGATCTTCGCCAGCGTCACCCGCGCCTCGGCCGAGGCGAGCTGGCCTTCGGCCTGCGTCACCGCCGTCCTGTAGGGCTCGGGATCGATGGTGAAGAGAAGGTCGCCCGCCTTCACGAGTGCGCCTTCGCGGAAGTCGACCGACTGGATGGCGCCGGCGACGCGCGAGCGGACCTGCACGCGGTCTATCGCCTCCAGCCGGCCGGAAAACTCCTGCCATGTCACGACGTCGCGGTTCTCGACCACGGCGACCGTCACCGGCACGGCGGGCACTTCGGCTGCCGCGACGGCCTCGGCCTGGGCGGCAGTGCCCGGCAGTTGAAACATCAGGGCCGCGGCAGAAACGGACACGGCCAGACCCAGGCCGGTGCCCGTGAGGGCCCAGCGCTTGCGCTTCGACATCATTGTTTTCTCCTTGTGGCCTCAGGCCACGCTATGCGTTGGGTTCATATAAAATCAGTGAATTCTAATATCTTGGGCGAAGCCGCAGAACCGGTCGGCGAGAATGTCCGACCAGGGCCCGGCCCCGTTGAATGTCCCGCCGTAAATTCCCGGCCAGCCTGTTCCCGCGGGAAGGACATGCTGGCGAACCGCAACGCCCGCTTCCGTGAGGCGGGCGGCATAGCCGAGCGTCTCGTCGAGCAGCGGATCGTCTGCCGATGAAAGAACCAGTGCCGGTGCAAGGCTCGCAAGGCGCGAGCAGAGCGAGGGCGCGGCATAGGGATGGCAGACACCGGCGCTGAGATAGTGGCTCCAGCCGCCCGACCAGCGCTCGCGCATGCCGGTGCCGGCCTTGCTGAAGGATTGCGTCGCCATGAACGGGTCGAGCAGTGGCGAGAGCAGCACCTGCCCGTCCAGTTCGTCGGCAAAGTGGTCGCGCGCCTTGAGCGCGACGCCGGCCGCGATATTGCCGCCGGCTTCCTCGCCGCCGACGAGCAGCGGCGACTTACGATCGCCGAGGCCCGCGCGCTTCTTGGCGAGATAGGAGAAGATCGAGAAGCCGACCTCGAGCGGTTCGGGGAAGGCGCTTCCCGATGCGTTGTAGTCCGGTACGGCGACGATGGCGCCGGTGCCGGCGAGGCATTCGGCAAGCGGGCAATGCCTGAGCCCGGTCTCCCGGAAGGCGCCGCCATGGAAATAGAGCAGGACGGGCGCGCCCTTGGCATATTCGGCGCCCTGATAGACGCGCACCGACACGGGGCCGGAGGCCACCTTGTCGAATGTCATGTCCTTGATCTCTACGGGCATCGATTTTGTCCTGCGGCCCGTCTGGAAATAAGCTGGGCCCTCACCATTTATATCGTTCGTCATTTTGCCCCAGATAAGTGTTGTAAAACCGATTTCACTGTCCAATATTTCGAACAATCATACCTTCCTGCGTGGGAATGTTCCATGGATCAGCTTTCTGCGATGCGCGCCTTCCTCCGTGTGGTGGAGATGGGCAATTTCACGCGGGCGTCCGCGGCGCTCGGCATGCCCAAGGCGACCGTCAGCAACCTCATCCAGAATCTCGAGACCCATCTCCAGACCAAGCTCCTCAACCGCACCACGCGCCGCGTCATGGTGACGACCGACGGGGCACTCTACTACGAAAGGGCGAACCAGATCGTCAGCGAGCTCGACGAGCTGGACGGCAGCCTCACCCATTCGCGCACCAATCCGAGCGGGCGCCTGCGCGTGGAGATGTCGGGCGCCTTTGCCGATCTTCTCGTCATCCCCGAGCTCAACGATTTTCATGAGCGCTATCCCGATATCCACATCGACCTCGGCGTGGGCGACCGGACGGTGGACTATCTTGCCGAGAATGTGGACTGCGCGCTGCGCGCCGGCTCGCCGGGCAATGTATCCCTGATCGCCCGCCGCGTCGGGGAGATGGACATGGTCGTCTGTGCCGCGCCGCGCTATCTCGAAACCTTCGGCGCGCCGAGTCATCCGTCGGAAATGGAAACGGCGCATCATTGCGTGAACTATTTCCTCGCGCAGACCAACCGGGTCACGCCCTTCGAATTCGAGCGGGACGGCGAGACGGTCGAGATCACCGGCCGCTATATCCTCTCGGTCAACGATGCCCGCAGCTACCTTGCCGCGGCGCTCGCCGGCCTCGGCGTCGCGCCGATGCCGTGCTTCATGGCACACGACGCCCTCTCCAGCGGCCAGCTCGTTCCCATCCTGCCGGGCTGGCGCGCCGGGCCGATTCCCCTCTATGTCGTCTATCCGCCGAACCGTCACCTCAGCAACAAGGTGCGCGTCTTCGTCGACTGGCTCCTACCCCTGCTTGCCCGCACGCAATTGGCAGCCCGCGCGACGAAGGCTTAAGGCTTCCGGCGGGTCGGCATAGCAGGGGGCGGGGGCTTTGCCCGCATCAGCGGCAAGAGCGAGCTTGCGAAGGCGATCCGCTACATGACCTCCCGATGGGAGGCCCTGACGGTCTACACCTCCGATGGCAGGCTCGAAATGAGCAACGCCGCCGCCGAGCGGGCCATCCGTCCGCTGACTCTTGGCAGAAAAAACTGTCTGTTCGCAGGATCGGATGCTGGTGGCGAGCGCGCGGCCGTCATGCCGCATGAACGGTATCGACCCGCAGGCCTACTTGGCCGACCGCATCGCCGACCACCCGGTCAACAAGGGCGACGAACTGCTTCCCTGGAACTGGGCTCCGCAAGCGCACAAATAAGCGTCCACTTGCCTCTAAGTGGACGCCTGGCCGTCAGCGTCGCATCAAACGCGGCCATCACGCAAAGGCATGTTGTTGTGTTGCAGACGGCCGTCACGTTTCGGTGACGGGCTGCACATGCGCCGAGAGGCGTGCGGAAATGCGGGTACAGGCGGCACGCAGTACATCGAGGGTCGCCTCATGCTGGTTCTGGTGTTTGTGCCGGTTGACATAGGCGATGATAATCGCGGCGACGGCATTCCCGTCTGCACCATAGATCGGGCAGCAGATGTCGGTTATGCCGACGAAGTCGCGGCTTGATCTCAGCTCGTAGCCTCTCGTGCGTATGGCTTCCAGGTGGCTGTAAAATTCGACCTGATCCAGGGATGAGGGAGAGCGTGCCTCGCTTTCCTCGATGATCCTGCGCGCTGTCGCGGGTGGCTGGAAAGCGAGGATAACGTGTCCAGATGTCGCGTCCACCGCGGGTCGACCGTAACCTAGCCGCAGCGTGAAGGACATATCGTCGCCTCCCGGGACCGCGGCCACCACGACCGTCAGGCCATGATGAAGCACAACGAGGTGAGGCGATTGGCGGCTGTCTTGCGCAATCAGGGAGAGCTCCGGCGTTACCACGCTCAACAGATCCTGCTGCCTGGGTGCGTGCAGGCCAAGCGTGAAAAGCCTGTCTGTCAGCGAAAACGCATCCGTTTCCGGGTCGCGTGTGATGTAGGCGCGCTCCTGTAGCGCCACAAGCATGCGGAATATCTCGTTCTTCGAACGGCCGAGCCCGGCTGCGATCTCCTTCATCGTCATAGGCGTGCGGGCAACCGCTAGCAACTCCAAAACGTCCAGTCCCTTGGTCAGGGCGGGGGCGGAGTAGAGGGACTTTTCCTTGTCGTCAGTGCTGCTCATGCGCGAATCTCGTCGTTGATCACTCGACCATAGAGAATTTTTTGACTCATTGGCGATGGTTTTATATTCAAACTTGACATCATATATAAAACCCACATATCTTCCTCTCAAGGAACCAGGGAGGGGTCGATGAAGGATCAGTCGCATGTCGTTACGCGAGCGCCGGTTCAGCCGCGCCGTAACAGCATCTTCACGACGATCGATCTCGACCGCTCTGGCAAGCAGATTGGCTACTTCTGCGTTCCTCAGTCTCCGCACGATGATGCCTGGGGCGCGGTGCAGGTGCCGCTGGCTGTGGTCAAGAACGGTAGCGGCCCCACGGTGCTGATCGAGGCCGGCAATCATGGCGACGAATATGAGGGCCAGATCGCGCTCGGCGAGCTGCTGCGCGAAATCGATCCTGCTGATATTTCGGGCCGTATTATTGCCATTCCGGCCATCAATATTCGTGCGGTCGAGGCTGGTACGCGGACCTCGCCTGTCGATGGGCTGAACTTCAACCGCTGCTTTCCAGGTGATTTCAACGGCACGCTGACCATGCAGATCGCGGCCTATGTCCACGATTGCCTGATGCCGATGGCTGACTACTTCCTTGATCTGCATTCCGGCGGCTCTTCGTTGATGATCCTGCCGAGTGCGATCATCGAGACCGCGCCGACGCCGGAAGGACACAAGCGTAACATCCGTGCAACGCTGGCATTCGGCGCGCCGACAGTGGTGATGGTCGACAACCTCGGTGAAACACGCACCTCGACGGCAGCGGCGAACCATCAGGGGCTCACCGTGATCGGCAGCGAAATGGCGGGTGGCGGTCTGGTCAGTCAGGATGCGCTGGCGATTTGCCGGCGCGGCATCCGTAACGTGCTGAAGCATGCCGGCGTCCTCAAGGGCGCGCCGGACACGTCGGAAAACGCCAATGCCCGGGTCCTGAAGGTTCCCGGTAGCGAGGGCTACATCCTGGCTGACGACGACGGCGTTTTCGAACCTCTCGGGGAACTCGGTTCAGTGGTTCGAAAAGGTGAAATCGCCGGCCGGATTCACTTTCCACGCACGCCGGCGCGCGAGCCTGTTGTACTGCACTACGCGATTGATGGCGTTGTTTTCGCCAAGCGTCAGCCAGGTCGCGTGCGGCCGGGCAACTGCTGCTTCGTGATCGCAGACGAATATCCCGAGGCCTTCGAGATTGCGGGGGCGGGCGATGAGCGTTGACGCAATCCAGGCCGCTGCCGAGCGCATCAAGCCGTTTATCCGTCGGACGCCGGTACTCAGGCTGGAACATTGTGCGGGCGCCGATCTCCGCAACGATGTTCACTTGAAGCTCGAATGCCTTCAGGTCAGCGGTTCCTTCAAAATACGCGGTGCGGTGAACCGCGTGACGACGCTTCCTTCCGAGCGGATCGCAAACGGGCTGGTGGCCGCCTCTGGCGGCAACCACGGGCTCGCCACCGCCTATATGGCGCGTCACTCCCGTGTTCCCGCGACCATCTTCCTTCCGGCCAATGCAAGTCCCGTCAAGGAGCAGAAGCTGCGCAAGCTGGGGGCGGACGTGCGATATGCGGGAACGGTATGGGACGAGGCGCATCTGGCTGCGATCGCCTATGCCGAGGAGCGAGGGTGCTTCTACATGCATCCCTTCGCCGATGACGCGATCGTATCCGGACAGGGGACCGTCGGCATCGAGATGGTGGAGCAGATTCCCGATGCGGATCTTTACATCGTGGCCATCGGTGGCGGCGGTCTGATCGCCGGTCTTTCGCAGGTCGTGAAGGCGGTCAATCCAAAGGCCCGCATCATAGGGGTCGAACCGGTTGGTTCTCCGACGTTGCATGCCTCTTTCGCCGCAGGAAGTGTCGTGCGCCTTCCCGAGATCACGACGCGGGTCGCCACCATGGCGTGCGGGCGTACGGACGAAAGCATTTTTGAGATCGCTCGCCAGCACGTCGACGAGATCGTGCTCATCGAGGATGACGCGATGCAGCGGGCAGCTGAGGTTCTCTGGTTCGAGTTCGGCATTGCTGCGGACCTGAGCGGAGCGGCTTCGCTGGCGGCGATCATGGCCGGCGCCGTCAGGCCGAAACCCGGAAAGCGTATCGCCGGGCTTGTCTGTGGCGCTGGGATGGATGGCCTGTCGTCCTGAGGAGGCACGGCAGGGGAGGAGGAGTTCATGGCCGGCAGGTGCTCGCAAGAGCGCGACCGTCGGTCAGGACGAATAAGAGCCGGAGCACCGGGTCGATCACAAACGCCTATCAGGCGAAGGAGGAACAATCATGCGCAGCATTCTCAAGACTTCCGTGGCGCTCCTGGCGCTCGCCCTTGCCATGCCGTCTCTGGCGCAGGCCGATGAAAAGGTTCTCGGTGTCGCCGCCATCGACCTTCAGAACTCGTTCTATGTCCGAATGAAGGAAGCGGGGGACGTCGCGGCCAAGGATTACGGCGTGAAATCCACCTGGCAGAGTGCCGAGGGAAGCCTCGAAAAGGAAGTAGCGATCATCGAGAACTTCATCAACCAGGGCGTCAGCGCCATCCTGGTCGACCCACTCGACAAGAACGCCCTCGTTCCCGTGATCAAGAAGGCTATCGATGCCGGCATCCCGGTCATCACCATGGGCAACAAGGTCGAGGCGGACGGCAACTACTC